>Ga0233397_1000112_pt1 | contig 40403 bp, 30 predicted proteins | sample 35DmetaG_FD_189957 | JGI IMG/M metagenome (GOLD analysis project Ga0233397, IMG submission 189957) | Seawater microbial communities from Monterey Bay, California, United States - 35D | ecosystem: Environmental > Aquatic > Marine > Coastal | place: USA: California | collected 2016-10-20
TGCGAATGATTTTTTTATCGAGGTCTACACGTCCATTGAAGGGGTCAATTAATTCTCCAAAATGATCTTTATGGAGGTTCAGTGCAAGTGCATTGATGCTAAAATCGCGGCGGTTTTGATCATCGCGAAGTGAACCATCTTCAATGGAAGGTTTTCTTGAGTCACTACGATAAGATTCTTTTCTCGCACCAACAAATTCAACTTCAAGGTCTTTGTACCTGAAATGAGCCGTTCCAAAGCGCTCAAATGTTGAAACTTTTTTGACTCGCAGCTTCTCGGCACATGCTTTGGCCAAATCCAAACCACTTCCAACCACAACAATATCGATATCTTTGGATGGCCGATCTAAAAGAAGATCACGCACAAAACCACCAATGACATATGCCTCCACGTTTTTCTCGGTAACAATTTCAGATGCTACTTTGAATACTGGATGTTTTAGATATTGACTGTAATTGTGAGACATTGCGGTTGCAAAGATAGTTCATTCATGGAAATTATTGGTCTCGGGGAGAAACATATTTCAATAGATAAATTGAAGTGGTAAGTCTACCGAACCCAATTAGCGAATTACTTTCACATCACCACTGACTCCAATTTTAATGATTTGTGAGGGTGTGGTCATTTTTTCTGTTAGTCGTTCTTCGAGAATAAGATCAACACCTTGTTTGATTTCAGTTTGAACTTCATCAAAACAGTTTGGAGAGGCGCTTCCACTGAGATTTGCTGAGGTACTTACTAACGGTTTGCGCATTCCACGAATTAATTTCAGACAGTTCGGATCTTTGGTGACACGAATCCCAACCGATCCGTCATTCGCGAGAACGGAAGGGGCCAGTCGCTGCGCATTTGGATAAATGATTGTGAGCGGCCTAGTTGCTAAATCGACCAAATCATAGCAGACTTCTGGAAATTCGGGAATGTAGTATTCCAGCATGGCAAATGAGTCAACCAAAACAATAAAGCTCTTGTCATCGCTCCGACCCTTTAGTGCTGTGATTCGTTGACACGATTCATCATTTGTAGCATCACATCCAATTCCCCAAATAGTGTCTGATGGGTAGAGTAGTGTTTTTCCTTCTCGGAGCGCTGTGATTGTTTCTTTAAAATCCATCAGTCCAATAAATCAGGTCGTCTAACTTGTGTTCGCTCGAAGGCTTTCTTTTCTCTCCAGGCTTCAATTTTCGGGAAGTCTCCTGAGAGCAATACTTCTGGAACTTTCCATCCCCTGTATTCAGGAGGGCGTGTGTATACTGGAGGGGATAGTAATCTGTCTTGGAAACTGTCAGTGAGTGCTGAGGTTTCGTCATTCAAAACACCTGGGATTAGTCGAACAACACTATCCACGAGGACGGCTGCTCCCAATTCTCCACCGGAAAGTACATACGATCCAATTGAAACTTCTTTGGTAATATAATGCTCTCGAACGCGCTCATCTACTCCTTTGTAATGCCCACAGAGTATAATCATGTTTTTGCACAAGCTGAGGTCGTTGCAAATTGCTTGTTCGAGTAGTTCACCGTCTGGAGTCATGTAGATGATTTCATCGTAATCTCGTTCGGCTTTTAATTTTTCAATGATGACCGCAATAGGTTCAATTGACATCACCATACCAGCGCCACCTCCGTATTGATAGTCATCAATCTTGTTGTGTTTGTCCGTTGAGTAATCACGAATGTTGTGAATCTCTAACTCAAGGTGTCCTTTTGTTTGAGCGCGCTTCATGATTGAGTCTGAAAATGGACCTTGAAGCAAATCTGGCAGAATCGTTAGAATATCAATACGCATGGGCCAAATTTACGTATTTTAGTCATCCATATTCGAATCTTATGAAGCAATTGTTTGTATTTATTTTGTTCTGTCTTCCTTTGGCATTGTCTGCACAACTTGATGGCAAAAGTACTTTGAGTTATCCTGAACTCATTCGTTCGTATGAAAAATTGGCAAAAGATCATCCGGAAATTGAATTGTATGAAATGGGTGATTCTGATTACGGATTGCCCATTTACTTGTGTATTGTCAATGGTGAGCAGGATTCTTTAAAAACGTTTGATAAAGCACGAAATTCAACCACATTACTGATCAACAATGCAATTCATCCGGGCGAGCCAGATGGTGTAAATGCATGTCTAATTTGGATCCGAGATTGGATTGAGGGAGGTAAAATCGAAACACCTGTCATTGCCATTGTTCCTGCCTATAATGTTGGAGGCATGATGAACCGATCGGGAACCAGTCGTGCCAATCAAGACGGTCCTGAAGAGTATGGTTTTCGTGGCAACGCACAGAATTTGGATTTGAACCGTGATTTTATAAAAATGGATTCAAAAAACATGTTTACATTCTCAAAATTATTTCACGCTTTAGAACCTGATGTTTTTGTTGATACGCATGTTTCAAATGGAGCAGATTATCAATACACGATGTCTTACATTGCATCTGTTCGTGAGCGTATGCCCCCATCTTTGGGCAATCTAATGCACGATGAAATGATCCCAAGTTTAAAAAACACTTCGGCAAAAGCAGGTTTTGATTTGATTCCTTATGTCAATTTGAGAGACGAAGTTCCTGAGCGTGGAATCGAAGTTTTTAATGATCTTCCGCGTTATGCAATGGGGTATGCCTCTTTGATGAATGCCATTAGTTTTACGACAGAAACACACATGCTGAAACCCTTTCCTGAACGTGTGGAATCAACACGTATTTTTTTAGATGCAACGATTCACTGGATGCAGGACAATTCTGAATCGATAGAGAAGGCGAGGGAAGCGGCTTTCGAATGGGAGCGAAACTTAGATTATTACCGCTTCAATTATGAACTTGCAAAGGATTCAACTACCATTCAGTTTAAGGGATACGAACATACCCGCCCGGTGAGTGAAGTAACTGGATTGCAACGGTTGAAATACCATCGTGACCGCCCGTTTGAAAAGGAAGTACCATTTTTCAATGTTTACACGCCCAAAGATTCCATTCAGGTTCCAGATTTTTTCATTTTCGGAGGACAGTGTCAGGAAATTATCGATCGTTTAATGGCCAACAACATTCAGATGTTGCGTTTGGATCGAGCAATAAAGAATCCTTCGAAGCACTTCAAAATAGTTTCATACAGTAACGAGAAAACACCTTATGAGGGGCATTATCTGCACCGTGAGGTGCGTATTGAATTAGTAGCGGAAGGTTGGGAGCCAAAAGTCAATGATATCGTCATTCCGTTGAATCAAAAAAACAAGCGCTTCATCATGTCAGTCATGGTGCCTAATGCGCCTGATAGCTATTTTGCTTGGAACTTTTTGGATTCGTATGTGCAACAAAAAGAATATTTTTCACCGTATGTTTTTGAAGACAAAGCAAAGGAGCTTCTTGCAAATGACGCGCAACTCAAAAAAGAATTTTTGATGAAAAAAGAGACGGATTCAACATTTAATGCGTCTTCTTGGAGTCAACTCTATTTTATTTATCAAAATAGCCCGTATTACGAGCCAACGCACAATGTATTGCCCATTTCTTTTGGCAGACGCTAAACTTGCTTAATTCGTTAAAGCACATTTAACTTTCTTGTTTGGAGCAAAGTTTCTCCCTGAAAGAGGGATACATTGTACATTCCTTGCGACAGTTTTGGGTTGAGTCGGCAGCTTCCTTCTGTTGCTGAGAGTTGTACTTGATGTACTTCTCGGCTTTTCATGTCATGAAACTTCAATACGACATCTCCATGTTCAGGGTTCAATCCATTGATGTATACATTGATCGGACTCCCTGATGGCAGCGGGTTAGGAAACAGAAGAAAATAGCCTTGTCCATCTGTGATTACTGTTGGGTCAGCGTGCAATGCTGACTGCACATGGAAAGAAACCGTATCTGCCTTGCCATTGCACCCATGCGCAATGAGCATACTTGGTAGTTTCCAAAACCAGCATAGGTGTGCGAAATGGTATCTGCATACTCGTCTGTTGTTAAAGTGCTCAACTCTAAAACAGATCTATAATTTCTATTCTACTCACATCAAAGGAGGCACAATAATTGTTTTTAGAAAGCCAAGAGTAAGTAAAAATTGAGTCCATTTTAATTTTGCATCTATTTTTATCTGAGGTATATTTGATTCTCAAATTTATGATATGAAAGTTAAATTCCTTCTATTTTTTGCTCTGCTCAGTAGCCCAGTAACTTTTGCTCAGGACACGACATGGGTCCAAACATTTACATTTGATAGTATCTCGACACGCCGGGCTACTTTTGATTTTCCGCAAGAATTGAATGACATGCGTTTTGAACGTGTTTTGATGTATTATAAACTGAAATGTGATCCACAGACACCATGGGACCAATACAATTGTGGCGAATGGGATTATTTGGCCTACTCCAGAATTTTTGATCATACGGGAGACTATGATTCTGTTCAGGTAGACGGCATGCGTTACGTGAGCAATTGGATGTCACCGCAAAATTACAGCTACGAACCCTATGCTGCGAATCGTATGGATCAGTTTGTAAGTAGTGAGCAAAAGCGCACTGGAGCTTCCACAACACTTTACCCCATTCTTGCTGGAAATGGAGTGGGAGCAGCTGTTCCGTTTGATTTGATTTCTCAGTCGAACCGTTACCAGATGCTGCTTTCTGCGACTGAGTTGAACGCTGGTGGTATAACAGCCGGAGACCTTCGTTCATTGAGTTTGTTTGTTCCAAACGGAGGTGTCAATGGAGCAGGAGAGTTGCTACATCCTAGGATTTCGATAAAGCAAACATCTGATACTGACTTGACTGCTTTCCACGCAACTGGATTTACTGAAGTATACAATCTCTCGCGCGCAGCCGGAGCAGGCGGATTAATTTCTGATGGTGAAAATGAGTTTGTATTTCATACTCCTTTTGGATGGAATGGAACAGACAACATCATTATTGAATTTTTTTACGATCGCTCGGTATTGCAGAATACAGATTTTATCAATTTTGAGCAGGACAATTCAGTTGCATCCATGGCTGTCGGTTATCAAGATAGAAATGGTGCGTTGGAATTGAATGGGTCAAGTCATGCAATGATGGAACTTTCTGACCTTGACCTAGGAGATGATGTAACGATTGCATTTTGGGCCAAGGGACTCGGGAATACAGGTGTTTCTACTTCCATATTAGAAGCGTATGATACACTTAACAATCGAATTCTGAACATACACATGCCATGGAGTAACAACCGTTTGTACTGGGATGCGGGAAAGGGCAGTTCTTACGACCGTATTGACAAGGACATGTCGGGTGCTGGTATCGACAACGAATGGCACCATTGGGCATTCATTAAAAGTACATCGACAGGTGAAATGAAAATCATGCGTGATGGTCAACTTTGGCATAGTGGAACAGGATTTAATTTGCCGGTAGGAGCGATGCACAGGTTTGTGATTGGTTCCAACAAAAACTTAGGAAATCACTGGACAGGAAAAATTGATGAGTTCCAATTTTATACTACTGCAGTCTCTGAAGCTGATATTGCCGCTTGGTATGAGAAAGAAGTCAACGCAACACATCCAAATTGGAATGAGTTGTTGGTGTATTATTCATTTGACAAGTTCAATTATGCTTTAGATAAAACTGGAAATGACAATCTACTCATGCCGTCTGAAATTGGAATGATTGATTTCAATGAACGTCCTGTTTTATCACTACCTGCTGACCGAGTGCGTATTGCTCTTGGTCAAGGTGCCTCTGCAGGAACAGTTACAGACGTTGAGGTGCCGTTGCTGAAACTGAAAGAACCGGAAGTTGTTTTTGAATACCAACCAGTGCACAAACACTTTGCAATTGTAGATGCTTTTCTTGCTATGCCGGAAGGCGCAGAAGATGTTTATGATGCATCCAATACGCTCGTTTCATCTGTTCCATTTAGCGGTTCAGCAAACTTAACTAATGATACAATCACCTACTTTAACCCGCCATATGAAATCATACACAATGTGGAGATTGGTCGATTTATTACACCATACGGAATTCAATTTGATTTAGGAGCAAATGGTTTTAAGTGGGTATATGATGTAACAGATTATCAAGAATACCTTAAGGACAATGTAGATTTTTCGTGTCACAATACGCAAGAATTAATTGACATCCGATTTGCATTTATCGAGGGGATTCCGCCAAGAGATGTGCACCACAGAGAGCCAATTTGGTCGGATCACAGAAGTTATTCCTATAATGCCCTGGATAGCGACAATGCACTAGCTGCGAAAAAAGTCATGCTTTCCGATACTTCGTCTATGTTCAAAATTAAAACACGTTTTACAGGGCACGGTCATCATGGAAGTAACAATTGTTGTGAATGGGGTGCAGGATCGGGAAGAGATCACGAAATACTTGTTGATGGTGTATCACGATTCAATTGGGAAATTTGGGAAGAAACAGCTTGTGGTGACAATCCAAATGTAAGTCAAGGTGGAACTTGGCCGTATGCCCGCGAAGGATGGTGTCCCGGAGATCTCGTGAAAGAATACGATCATGAGTTGACTCCATTTGTTACTCCGGGTGATTCCGTCACTTTGGATTACGACATCACTGATATCCCTGTTAATGATCCCGATCAAGGGAGTGGGAACTATGTGATTGCGATGGATTTGATTTCCTACGGTGCACCAAACCACCAAATTGATGGAGCAATCATTGATATCTTGAATCCAAACACATGGGAATATTATGAGAAATGGAATCCAAGCTGCCAAAATCCACGGGTGATCATTCAAAACACAGGAGAACAAACACTCACGAGTGCACGAATCAGTGTATGGATCGATTGGAACAATAAGGTAGAATACGATTGGACAGGAAATCTAGCGTTTTTAGAGAAAGAGGTGGTAGAAATTCCGATTCCTGATTATACCTTCTGGTCAGATCCAGGAAGTTCGAATACGTTTACTGCACACATTAACTTCATTAATCAAACGTGGGATGATGAATATGAGCAAAATAATGAAATCACAATTCCTTTTGAAGGTCCAAAACAGGTTTATTACCCAGGTTTGGCCTACCAAGGTTTCTTGGTTTGGTTCAAAACAAACAACAAGGCAAATGAAAATCAATGGCGCTTGATGGACAGCGAGGGAAATACAATTTTTGAACGTACATCACTGCTAAATAGCACAGATTATAAAGATACATTCAATTTAGAGCCAGGATGTTACTCTATTATTTTAGAGGACAGTGATAGTGATGGCATCTCATTCTGGTATTCAAGTCAAACTGAAGGCGAAACAGCCGGTTCGTTTGTTGTCAAACTTGTGGGTGGACCAATCATTGAAAATTTTGAAAAAGATTTTGGAAACTACCATCAATTTAATTTTACTGTTGGTTTCTATGCAGATAATGAAGAGCTTCCTGAAATCCAGGAGGAAATTACCATTTATCCAAACCCAAATAATGGAGAATTTGGAGTTGAAATTGTAGGAAATGTAGACAACAATGCCGTACTTACGATTTTTGATCTTATGGGGCGACAAGTGCACCAAGAACAGATGAAAGCAACAATTTCTAATGCTTCTTCGATGGTCGATTTAAGGCATGTTGAATCCGGACATTATCTCGTGAAAATTGTAACGCCAAATGGTTCATATACGAAGGAACTGATTAAGAACTGATGAACATATTCTTAAAAAAATGGGAGCATCTGCTCCCATTTTTTTTGTCAAACTTTTTAGTTATCTGAAGTACTTTTTTAATGTTAGCAATGGCTTTTCAATGTAGTGGAAACTCAACCACGCAATCCCAAATGAGGCCAATCCGCTAAAAAGAACGAAGAAAATGAATCCGCTAAAAGAGCCATTCCATCCCAATTCCACAACCATTACTTGCGTGTAGTAGATCACAATACAATGGTACATGTAGATTCCATAACTGATCTCGCCTAGATTATAAAACCCAGGAAGTTTGTCGGCTTTGAAAAATGAGTTTATACCAAATGCTTGATCTGCAATAATGTAGGCGAAGAATAGACCTATAAGGAGTCGCTCAGCAATTACGAAATCGCCACGAAATACGTTGCTAATTAGAAAAATTCCACCGAGTCCAATTGCATAAATCAGTACGTTTGTCCACTTCGAAATTTTTGAAAATAACTTTTGAATGGAAAAGTAATAACAGAGGTAACTCAAATATCCGCCGATTGCTATATCGCTTATTACAGAGAGCGTATGAAAATAGATGACACGTTCATCGTTTGCGTTGTAATAGCGAAATACGAGATTTGCTGCAATCAAGATTGTGAAATACACCAAAAAACCTTTTCCTTTCCTTACCGGGGGAATGAGTAGCATTAGTAGAACCCAGGCCATGTAGAATTGTTCCTCGATACTGACCGACCATGTGATTGTAAGCAGGTTTACATTATCTTTCCATCCGTGCCAGATTTCTTCAAAGTTTGATAAGAAAGCACCGTAATAGAGCGGAGAATTAATTGTTGAAAGTCCAAAAGGAAGATGGGGAAAAATAAGAAACCCAAAAATAAGAACGATGAAATAAACCGGCCAGATGCGCAAAAGGCGTCTCATGAAAAATCCATAAACATTGATTTTATTACTTCGCTTTGCTTCTGCCAACAAAAGGTAGGTTATTAAAAACCCACTTAGAACAAAAAAGAGGTTCACGCCATAATGTCCCTGATTGAATATCTTTTTGAGGGATTGGAACCAAGATCTTGAAAAGAAATCTCCCCAAACTTCCTGCCCGAGGGTAAAACAATGAAATACAAAAACAGAAAAAGCTCCAATGAATCGCAGCCCATTTAGATTTTCAAATCGAGGAGGAGAGGAGATTTTAGTATGATTGTGACCTTTCAATGTTATGATTGATTAATTTTGCGACAAAATAAGGTAAATTCTAGTAGCATGACATACGATATAGCAATTATAGGTGGAGGAATCGTTGGAGCAGCAACTTTTTATAAGGTTCAGAAAGAAAATCCAAACCTTAAGATTGTTCTTATTGAGAAAGAGGCGCAGCTGGCAGACCATCAAACTGGTCACAACTCAGGTGTTATTCACTCAGGCCTGTATTACACACCGGGTTCATTAAAAGCGAAGAATTGCATTCAAGGGAGGCATGAGCTTGTTGCATTTGCAAAAGAGCATGGAATTGACCACGATGTATGCGGTAAAATTGTTGTAGCCACAGAAGAAGCTGAATTGCCTTTCATGGATAAAATTTTTGAAACAGGTCTAGAAAATAAGATTGAGGGAATTAAAAAATTGACAGGTGAGGAATTAAAAGAAGTCGAACCTCATGTTGAGGGCATCGGTGGAATTCTCGTTCCTTGTACTGGTATCATAGATTTTAGAGGGGCTACTGAAAAGATGGTGGAGTTGGCTTTGGAGATTCAGTCTGAAAGCCGATTGTGTTTGAATCACGAAGTAACGGATGTAGACAGTTCAGCTGAAATTGCTGTTGTAACTACACATCAAGAATCGTTTAATGCCCGCTATTTGGTCTTCTGTGCGGGCCTTCAAGCCGATCGATTGGCCAAAAAAGATGGGGTCCAACTCAAAGAAAAAGTAGTGGGCTTCCGTGGAGATTATTATGAGCTGACCGAACAGGGAAAGCACAAGGTAAAGCATTTGATTTATCCAGTGCCAAACCCAGACTTTCCATTTTTAGGAGTTCACTTCACAAGGATGACGAATGGAGAGATTGAATGTGGACCCAATGCTGTGTTCACTTTTAAACGAGAAGGATATGGCAAAACTGATTTTTCTTTTCGCGATACATGGGATGCATTGACTTACAATGGAACGTGGAAATTGTTCTTTAAAAACATGCGATTTGGAATCAATGAATACCGACGGGCATTTTCAAAAAAGTTATTTTTAAAGACGCTACAGCGCATGATTCCGTCTTTAACCATGGAGGATATCAAGCCCGGAAGAGCTGGTGTAAGGGCTCTTTTATTGCGTCAGGATGGCGATACAAGAGATGATTTTCGAATTGAATACCACGGAAAGTCAATTCACGTATTGAATGCACCTTCCCCTGCGGCAACAGCGTCTTTAGCAATTGGTGGGTATATTGCTGAAAAAGCAAACGAGCAATTTGATTTGTAAGCCCAGTAGTTCAGATTCTACCTTTTTCGCTCATTAGAATAGCAATTCCTTTTGTGCTCGAAAATTGAGAGAAAAGAATGATCATTGTTACGGTTATTGGCACACTCAAAAGCATTCCGGTAATTCCCCAAATTGCGCCCCAAACAGCAAGGGAGAGTATTGTAACCAAAGGGCTGATATTTAGCGTATTTCCCATTACACGAGGCTCAACCAAGCTTCCAACCAAGGTGGCTATCAATCCTAAGGAAATTAGAGTTATGAGAAAAGGAGTAATTTCTCCGAATTGAATCAAAGAAAATAATGCGGGCAACACAGTACCCATAATTGGTCCAACAGATGGAATGAAGTTGAACATAAAGATAAGGAATGCCCAGAAAGGAGCAGAATCAACACCGATTGCTAGAAGAACAAAATAACTCAATGTCGTTGTAAGCAAACTGATTAATGACTTTAGCGTGAGATAACTCGAAAGAGATTCTTCGATTTTATTTATCGTTTTAGAAAAGGCTGTTTTTTGTTCGGGATTTGTAAAAATAAGGTTGATTTTTCGCTCAAAAAGTGCTTCTTCGAAAAATAAGAAGATGGTGTAAAATGTAATCATCACTGTGCTACCGATTACTTCAGAAATTGAGTTGAATAGCGAGTTCAAATAACTCTCGAATTCAAAATCATTCAACATTTTTATTGCTTCCTCACCGATATTGATGCCGAGCAATTGATTGATTTGGTCTGCAACACGCTCAATATTCGAAGAGTATCGGGTCATTGACTCTGATATGTTTTCAATATTCAGTAGGACCATTTTAGAAATCAAGACAAGTAGGCTTATGATGAAAAATGATGCAATGATAGTTTTAATCCAAGTGGGAATAAAGCGTTTCATAAAACCTGCGTTGTCAATGACGTTTCGCATTTTTTTGACAAGGAACCAAATCAATAGAGCAATTAAAAATGGTATGATTACGGGCTTGGCAAGAATCAGTGCAACTACGGCAATCAAAATTACAAGAAGTGCAGAAGCTATGTTGTTTATTTTCACAATATAAATGTAGAAAATATTCCGTTTGAATTTCAAGAAGAGGACAATATCATTTGACGAATTCTGTTATTGATTCGAATTGTCTTATTTTTGTCGCCGTATGAAGCTTGTATTGTCTTTAATTCTCTTTGTATTGGTCTTGGGGTGCTCCAGTGAAACCTCAATTTCAGAGGATCGAGCACTTGATGTATTTTGTGATGCAGAAATGGTAAGTGGCACTAGTTTTTTGACCAATGGTATCGAATTCAAAGGAGCACATACTCAAAGCACAGACAAGGCACGATCAGGAAAGTACTCCTCAAAATTGAACAAAGACCAACCCTTTGGATTTACTTACGAAGTAACCAACGTCAAAAAGGGAGATGTCATCGAGGCATCTGTTTGGAAGCACACCAGCGGCAATCACGGTGGTTTGGTCATCTCTGCGGACGATGCCAACAATGATCAGTATGAATTTTTTCAATTTTTTAATGATGAACAAGAGGGTTGGGGGCTGATTAATGCCTTTTTTGTGGCCATGCACGATTACGATAAAGTACTTGTTTATGCACTCTGTGCAAACGAAGAAGAGGCATATTTTGATGATTTTAGTGTGAAGGTAAGCCGCAACAATCAAATGCCAGATGATTCGCATCCCTCATTAGAGATTAATATTTCAGATGGAGCCTACGACACCTTAAATCGTTTTCGAGAAATTGCCCTTGATCAACAGGTAATTACTTCAAATCTTAAAGAGTACATAAATGCAAGCCTAACAATTGATGGAGAAGATGTACCTATCGAACTTCGATTAAAAGGAGATTGGACGGACCACCTTAAGACCAACAAATGGTCGTTTCGAATTAAGGTAAGAAAAGGGCATGCATACAAGGGAATGCGCACGTTTTCCATTCAAAATCCGATCACTCGATCGTTTATGCATGAATGGTTTGCACACAAGATATTTGAATATGAAGACATTTTAACTACGCGTTATATTTTTGTTCCGGTCATCATCAACGGAGAAAAGAAAGGCGTGTATGCGCTTGAAGAGCATTTTGATAAACAATTGTTGGAGCACCGAAAGCGAAGAGAAGGCCCCATTGTAAAATTTGATGAGAATGGTGTATGGCAAATTCATTTAAAAGAAAAACAGAGCAATCAATCGCAACGGGTTCCAGTTTATCAATCGGCTGAAATTCTGCCTTTCAAAAAAAATCGAACGTACAAGTCACCAACTTTAACCAGCCAATTTCGTGTGGCACAAAGCCATATGGCACGCTACCGAAATCACGATCCAGACGTGGGCGAATATTTTGACATAGATGCCCTATCCAAGTTTATAGCGTTGAGTGATATCGTAAACGGAAAACATGGAATTATTTGGCACAACCAACGTCATTATTACAATCCCGTAACAACGAAGCTTGAACCAATTGCCTTCGACTGTTTCATGGAACAAAACCTATTAACATATCAGGCAGAAATGTTTGGACTTGGAATTAGAAATTCTGTTAAACTTGACGAGCTTGAAGCAACACTTTTGAATAAAGAAGTGGAACAAAAGTATTATGAATATGTTAAAAAGTACTCGAGTGAGGCATATATTGAAACAGTCTTTGAAGCCTTGGAAAAACAAATCAAATCAGCGGAGAAATTGTTGAGTTATGAGTTCCCATCCATGCATTTGGACCGTTCATTTTTCCGAAAAAATGCGATGCAAATTCGAAGTCAACTCGAAGAATACGAACGTGTAAGAGTGAAGGATGTGAAGGAAAACACGGAGGAAGAACCATTTGAAGTGCTCGGTGAAAATGAAATTTATACGGATATCGCAGTAAAAGCGAACTTAGAGAAGAGACATTTGGATGGAAGTGTCACAATTTCATTGAGAAATTATCATTCATCTGAGGTGAAACTGTTTGGTTATTCGACCAAATTAGATAAGATTACAATTGTCCCGTTTGTTCAGAAAATCCGCGCATTTGGAACGACTACCGATTGTATTTATGTCACATTTCCTGAAAAGCCGAGAAGGTTGCACTACCGTGCCAAAAACTGTCCAGGTCAAACATTCAAGGCAAAGATCAATAAATGGGGAGTACCTAAAACAATTCATACGGTATCCAAGGAATTACTTCGTGGAGCTGTTCGTGAGGGTGGTAGGGTTGTTTTGCGTGGAAAACATTCACTATCCGAAGATTTAGTTGTTCCGGCTGGGACACGCCTAATTATCGAGGCAGGAGCAGAAATTAATTTAAAAAACAATGCTGCAATTGTATCGCATTCGCCCATTACCACAAATGGAACGGAAACAGCTCCTGTTCGAATTTATTCCTCAGACAAAACATCGAATGGTGTCGTTGTGCTTTCAAGTGAGCATTCAAAACTATCACATACCACTTTCGATCATTTGGGATCAATGAACAAAAACAATTGGACTTTGACCGGAGCAGTTACGTTTTATGGAGGTGAGGTATTGATTGAAAATTGTACTTTTTCAAACAACAGTTGTGAGGATGCATTGAACCTGATACGTTGTCATTTTAATATTGAGTACTCCACGGTGTCAAACACCTACTCTGATGGATTTGATGCTGACTTTTGCAATGGGACGGTGAAGTATTCAACGTTCAAAAATACAGGGAATGATTGTATTGACTTTTCAGGAAGTGAGATTGCTATTTCAGGCTGTAAAATAATCCAAGCAGGCGACAAAGGGATTTCCGGAGGAGAAGGCTCTACGCTGTATGTGGACAACTGCACTGTAGATGGTGCGCACATTGCCTTTGCCTCGAAGGATTTATCCACTGTCACGATTTCCAATACCTCAATTTTTCGTGCAAAATATGGCTTTGCTGCCTACCGAAAAAAGCCCGAATATGGACCTGCAACGATAATCGTTGAGAACATGAAACAAATGAATGCAGTGCACCTTGATTTGCTTGAAAAAGGATCGTTAATGAAGTATATGGGTAAAGAATACCGTGGAACTAAGATGTTTGATATTGATGCGATGTATGCCATGTATGCGAAATAATGGCGGGTAATTTTTGAAGCGTGATATTTTTACAGCTTCACAGTTATTTGTATATTTTTGCTGAAATAAAAAAGTCACGAAAATGTGACGTTTAGAACTTTATCCTATTGAAAGTAACCGGTTTTTCTTTTGTTAAAAATGCGCTGATTTATGACTATCCAGTAGTCGAGGCGATCAAATCAATTCTACCAATTTGCGATGAATTTGTTGTTGCTGTTGGGAAATCAGACGATAAAACTCTGGAGTTAATTCAGAGCATCGCTCCGGAGAAAATACGAATTGTTGAGACCGTATGGGATGAAAGCCTGCGTGAAGGGGGAAGAGTTCTTGCAGTTGAAACCGACAAAGCGTTTAAAGCAATAGCCAAAGATTCGGATTGGGCCTTTTACATCCAAGGCGATGAGGTCGTCCATGAAAAGTATCTACCCGTTATTCGGGAAGCGATGGAGAAACACAAAGAGGATGTGGATGTTGACGGACTGGTGCTGAATTACAATCATTTTTATGGCTCGTATGATTACGTGGGTGCTTCTGCGAAGTGGTACAGTCACGAAATTCGAGTAGTAAAAAATAATCCCAAAATATATTCATATCAGGATGCTCAAGGGTTCCGAAAAGGGGATAATGAAAAATTGAATGGTGTATTGATTGATGCTTCAATGTATCATTATGGTTGGGTAAAGGAGCCGGCTGCAATGCAACGTAAGCAAGAAAATTTTAATAAGCTATGGCACGACGATCAATGGATTAATAAAAATGTATTGAAGGCAGATGAATTTGACTACTCGAGAGAAGTAAGCGAACTCAGACGCTTTGACGGAACGCATCCTGAAGTTATGAAAGAGCGAATTGAGCGCACAAATTGGAAATTTGATTACGATATTTCGCACAGTAAAAAATCAACAAAAGACATATTAAAGTCCATTCTCAAGAAAATAGGAATTGATACAACGTATCAGAATTATAAGATAGTGAAACCGAAATAATCTTTTTTCATGCGTGATCGATGCACTAATAGATTGGTTCATTATCGTTCTCAATTAATGTTAAATTCGAATGCCTTAACTGCAACATTGAATTTAGTTTCACTCCGTTTCGATCTAAACCCTATCTTTGTCCCAAAAATTAGAATAAATGTCAGAAGATTTAAAAGCGGTAAGCTATTGTGTAGGAATGAGTTTGGGAGGTAGTTTGTTACAACAAAACCTGCAAGGAATTTCAACTGCAGTTTTGGCTGAAGCAATTCAAGATGCTTTCGATGGTAAGGAAATGAAATACACACCGGAAGAGGCGAATACAATCATTCAGAATTTTTTAAATGCTGAGGGTGAAAAGAAATTCGGAAAAAATAAAGAAGTAGCTGATGCATTCCTTGCAGAAAATACAAAGAAAGAAGGTGTGACAACAACTGCATCAGGATTACAGTATGAGGTTATTGATGCAGGTAGTGGAGACAAACCAGGACCGCAGAGCAATGTAACAGTTCATTACCATGGGACGTTAATTGATGGTACCGTTTTTGATAGTTCTATCGAACGTGGTCAGCCAGCCAGTTTTGGTGTAAACCAGGTAATTAAGGGGTGGACTGAGGCACTTCAATTGATGCCGAAAGGAGCGAAATACAGACTTTATATCCCACAAGATTTGGCATATGGAGCTACTCCACATCCTGGAGGTCCAATTGAGCCGTATATGGCCTTAATTTTTGATGTTGAATTATTAGAAATAGCATAATGAAAAAGGTTTTATTTATTTTACCGTTTGTTGTTGGTGTTTTGAGCTGTAGCTCTAATGCTGAATCACAAGAAGAGAGAGAAGCTGATAGCAATCCCGTTACTCTGAACACAGAAAAGGACAAATTATCCTACGCACTTGGAGCGATGGACGCAAAAAAAATTTTTGAATCCAATCCGAATGGAACCCGTTTGGATCAGGGAATGCTTTATGAAGGCTACAGCAATGGTTTCAAGGATGGTATTTCGTCAGACCCAAATGGAGAAGACATGCAAAACATAAGTAAACTTTTTGGTCCCCAAGGGATGGACTTTGATACGATTTATCTTCTAGAGGGGTCGAGAAGTTATGGTTTGTTAACAGCATCAATGCTCTACCAAAGCCTCGCACAAGTATCTGAAGTTGAATCCATTGAGACAGAAATGTTGTTTCGTGGGTTTCGTGATGGGTTAAACAAGGTAGATTCAGCGCTGTCTGAAGCTGACAAGCGAACGGTGATAGAGACTTTTGGGAGACGCGTCCAAGAAAAGATGATGGCTGAGCAGCAAACGAAATTAACAGAAATTGAATTGTCAGAAGCTGCTGATTGGATGAAAATTAAAGCAATCAATGGCATTCAAGAGTTGGATCAAGGAGTATATTTAGAGACACTGAAAAAAGGATCTGGAGAATTTCCAACCGCAACAAGTGATGTCGAAGCAAGTTATATCCTCTCCAATTTGAAAGGAGAAGTACAGCAACGTTCATCTGACTTCGGAGAAAATTTCAAGACAAACTTGCAAGGTGTTGTTCAAGGTTGGACCATCGGATTTCAATCCATGCAAAAAGGAGGGAAGTACAAATTGTATATTCCTGGGAAGATGGGCTACGGAGAAGAGACATTGGTCTTTGAGATCGAAGTTTTTGACGTCGGACCTGCTGGAAGTATTGCACCTCCACGTCAATAATAACAAAGCGATTAATACCATATAAGCCATCATTCGAACGCTCGAGTGGTGGCTTTTTTATTTAGGACAATGGAAAGAAAAATGCAATTCGATAAATGACAGGAAGCAAAAAACCTTGAGCATTTTTCATGAAATACTGTGACCGCAGTGGACTATTAATATGATTAATTATGTCGTACATAATCCCAGCATTTAATCGTATTGATTCATTGAGTTCCAAGGAGAGTCCACCACCTAAAAATAGTGTTGGTGACCACTGAGTTGATGCAGTTAAAAAACCGAAAGATGTGTATGGAGAGCGCAGATATTCAAATTCTGCTCCAACAAACATGGCGTTAAAGAATCGAGCATGCGCAAATATTCCTCCACCGAAAATATTAAATCCAGATTTTGTCTGAGCTGCAATGTTATTGTTCCACGAGCGTTGATAACGAACTGATGGTCCTGCAATTAAATATTCCCCCATTTTAATTCCAAATTTTGATCCAAGCCCGACTGTTCCGCCGAAGTTGGAGGCTACAAATGTCAGGTCCAAGCCCAATTCAGTCCCTTCAATTTCTTGAGCATTAGTTTTGGAAAAAGATAAAAGAAGAAGCAGAAATACAATTCTTTTTTTCATAGATAGTAATTTGTTCAAAGATAGAGCAAATTAAAAACTAGACAAGTGATTCTTGTTTTTGAAATTGCAAATTATTTAAATTTACATAGGGTACAAATTCTTTTATAGTCATGTATCCAGACATAATTGGAGCCAATTGTGTTATCATCAATATTACTCCAAATTTAGTTTCAGTAGTGGGTGTAATTAAGAAAAGGTTGATTGTTCGATAACGGTTGTTTTAGAAAATAGAATTGATTGTAGAAAAATCATTTTTATTCTTCAATTTTTAGAATAACTTCGCAACAGAAACCATTCGTTTATACATCAAGTATATGTTATCGGGTGTTTAGCTCAGTTGGTTTAGAGCGCTACCTTGACAGGGTAGAGGTCATAGGTTCGAATCCTATAACACCCACTACGAATGATTCTACTGCTAATAAGTATACTTCAATATCTTGAGGTTCCAATAATTCGAATCAATCAATGGTGAACGTCACGTTAGGTTGAAAAAAGATTCAAAACTTCAGTAGTAAACAGTTCGATGGTCTTTCAATTAAATTAATGACGAATTTTCCATTAATATTGGTGTCCTAATTGTTTTTTATTCAGTGAATTACGTATTTATACGTAGTTTAATTTGAAAAAATCGCACTAGATTTGATTTTTCATGAACCTGATACAACTATGAACAAAACATGCCTAACTTTTTTGTTGTCTCTTTCAGTTTTAATTGCCCATGCTCAAAGTGAAGAACTTGTTTACTGGAACAGTCAGTCAACCTACAATTACTCTTATCCTCAATATGGAGATAGTCTTGCCACGGTCGTTTCCTCCGTTATTCAAACCCCTTCCGGGTTGACGCCCTATCAATTTGTAGATTCTCGAAATATATGGTACAATCCAAATTCAAATTTGGTTGTAAACCCTTCAACAGATCCTTATTTGGAGTTTGCTTTAAATTTGAATTCCTCAGTTGATTTTGATCGATTTGTTATTCACGGTCTCGCTCCGGCTTCCGGAGATGTTGGCATCGAACTGCGTTGGGATGTTGATAATTACGCTTCAGCATTGGGTAATTTCACCCCCGATCGGTGTTTATCTATTGAATATTGAGACAAATGAGAAGAAAGTAACAATTCGATTGATAAAAGAATAACAAGTTAAAAATTAAAAGCCCCTTAGGTATTTTGCTTAAGGGACTTTTTTTATTGGTATTTGTATAAAAATCGTATATTTAGTACGCTAACTAATTAATAATTTCAAACTCTATTAAAGTATGAATTCCGCTACATTTTTATCATTTTTTTTCTTGGTTTTTTTCGCATCGGCACAAACATCTAATATCCAGATATATTCAGAGAATCAGGAGCCTTTTGGTTTGAAAATAAATGGTCAGCAAGTCTCAAGCTTGGATGATAACACACATAATGTGTCAGGAATGATACAAGGCGTTAATTATGAAATCTTGATTGATTATACTATGCCAACTACCCCTGATGTTAAGGTATATTTAAACATAAGAGAAAATAATGAAAAAGGGGTTTTATCATTTATGGTACCAAAGTTTTTTCAAGGTTCGCTTATTTACCAGGGAGTGAACAAATTAGATAATGATATTTCTATGAATGGAAATGTTTCAATAAATATGAATCTAAATCAGGAAGGATTAAATGTGTCGATTGGAATGGATGATAATTCAAACACTGGTCAAGTGTCTTCCTCTTCATCAACGACTATGACCTCATCAACGACGAATAATAACAATATAAATCCTACACCAGCGAACACAAACGGAATCAATTCAACCCCGACAAATACAGTATATGCCGACGGTTACAGTGGAAAAATAGGTTGTTCTCAGCCAGTTAGCTCCGAAAGATTTAAATCAATGATGGAGAGTGTTAACAATGCATCATTTGCTGAAGATCAAGTAAGAGTTGCGAAGCGAATCCTAAAAACAAATTGTCTCACAATTGATAATTTAGTTTTGATATTAGAGGAAATTTCCTTTGATGAAGATCAATTAGAATTGGCGAAGTTTGCATACGAACATGTTTATGACTTAGACAATTATTATAAAGTTTATAATGTCTTTTCATTTAGTAAATCAGGAGAAGAACTTGAGGAATACATTGATAATAAATAATAAAAATAATAGCTATTAATCAATTTGATTGCGCCCTAAAATTAAATCTATATTTTTAGGTGACTCTTTATCGGGCTAAAGTAATTGATTAAAATAAACTTGACAAACAACGGAATAAGATGAAAAAAAATATCAGTTCTATCATTTTTGGTATCGCCATCGTTCTATCTTCATTTTTTTTAGGTAAAGCCTATGTAGATAGAACAAAGGTAGAAGGAGAAATTCAAGTCACGGGTTTGGGGAAAACAGACTTTTCTTCAGACTTGATTGTTTGGGAAGGCAGTTATGGCGCCCAAAATATAGATATTAGACAAGCATATTTGACGTTGGAAAAAAACAAATCAACGATAAACGAATATCTTGCTATGAAGGGAATTAACACCGATGATTTGATTTACAGCGCGGTGAGTACAAATGAAAGGTTCAAAAGGGTCTATTCAGAAGATGGAGATTACATCGGTGAAGAGTTTACCGGGTATGAATTGACACAATCTGTTCAGATTGAGTCCAAAGAGGTCGATAAAATTGAGAAAGTTTCACGAGAGATTACGGAACTGCTCAATCAAGGGGTGCAGTTCTATTCTGAAGCTCCACGCTATTATTACACGAAGCTGGCAGATCTAAAAGTCAAGATGATTTCAAAAGCAACTGAAGATGCTCGATTGCGCGCAGAAAAAATTGCTGAGTTTTCCGGCGGAACAATGGGAAGCTTGGAGTCAGCAAAGATGGGAATCTTCCAAATTACAGGCCAAAACTCAAAAGAAAACTATTCGTGGGGAGGAACATTGAATACCGCATCCCGTGAAAAAACAGCTTCCATAACAATGAAGCTTGTGTACAAAGTTGATTGATATAGACTATCATCAAATCAGGAGTTGAGCGCAATTGGAGAGATTCTCTATGCTAGAAAGTACGTAAGTAACTCAGACAGCTCAAGGATGAGTAGCAAAAACCAAAGCAAGTGAAGCGGTTTGTAAACGGGCCGGAGAAGCAGTGCCAATCCGATGAGGCTGAAACCCAGTAGCGACAGCAATTGTATTTGTGTATGAAATCCTGCTCCGAATAGTATAATACCAGTAGTTGTAATAATAGATGTGTAGTGACTCTTCTGTCCCCGAATCAAGTAAACAGTTCCTATAATGATGCAAATGGTATTGAACAAACCAAACCAAAGTACCCATGGATAGTTTAGAAAGTCTTGAAGCCGCTCGATTGACATAAATATTTCCCAAAATGTTTTGTTTGAGAGAAGTCCAAAGAGTCCTGCGAGAAACATCGTAAAGGTTAGCGTTCCCTTATGATAGTGCCAAACAGTGAATTGGGTTACGACAATAAAAAACAGGAAATCATTAATAGGGAACGGAAAAACAACACTGCCATGTTGAATCAATCCAATCACGGCGTAGATGATTAAAGTGAGAACCGATAGTAATAGTAAACGAGATTCTTTTGTCATTTTTTATTGTTTAATGCATCGTCAACATACTTGAATGTTGATAAAACTTCAGGCTTTCCATTAATAACGGCTATATCATGTTCGAAGTGTGCACTGGCAAGTCCATCTTCAGTCACGATCGTCCAATTGTCATCGAGTTGAACAACACGCTCTGTTCCAAGATTGATCATTGGCTCAATTGCGATCGTCAATCCATTTTGAATTTTCTTTCCGCGTCCACGTCTGCCGTAGTTTGGAACCTGCGGTTCCTCATGCATCGTAGTTCCCAGGCCATGTCCAACGAGATCACGCACAACACCATAGCCATGTTTTTCAGCATGCTGCTGGATGGCAAAACCAATGTCACCAATACGGTTTCCAACTTTTGCTTCAGCAATACCAATATCGAGACACTCGCGTGTAACTTTCAGTAAATCTTTTATTTCAGGAGCAACTGTTCCCACTTCAAATGTATAGGCGTGATCTCCATAATATCCTTTATAAATGGCTCCACAATCAACCGAGATAATATCTCCATCTTCCAGCGGTCGGTTGTTCGGAATTCCATGCACCACTTGTTCATTTACCGAGATACAAAGTGTATTTGGAAAATCATATAAGCCCAAAAAACCTGGAATGGCATTTTGTGAACGAATGTAGGCCTCAGCTAATGCATCTAATTCAATTGGAGTCACTCCAATCTCAATTTTTTCTGCGATTTTTCCAAGTGTTCGACTTACAATTTGAGCCGCTTCACGCATAATTTCAATCTCCTCGGGCGTCTTGTATATTATCATTTTTCGGTTTAAAAAATCCATAATTGCAAAGGTACTCATTATAAAAAAAATGAGGAATCGATATTACCAATTGTCGTTACTACTCAATTTTCTATTGTCTTTTCCATTAACATAAAAAAAGCGCCTTTGAATTTTCAAAGGCGCTTTCAATACGTTTGAATTTGACTATGCCAATACTTCTTTTACTTTATCGGCAGCTTCTTGAAGTAATACAACGGAGTGTACATCAAGCCCAGATTCATCGATTAGTTTTTTCGCTTCTTCCGCATTAGTACCTTGTAATCTCACAATCAAAGGAACAGGAAAGTTACCAAAGTTTTTGTAGGCATCAACTACTCCTTGGGCAACTCGATCACATCTTACAATCCCACCAAAAATATTGATTAATATGGCTTTTACATTATCGTCTTGAAGTATGATATTGAATGCTTTTTCAACACGTTCTGCGTCTGCTGTTCCACCGACATCTAAGAAATTTGCTGGATTACCTCCAGACAGTTTAATGATATCCATGGTGGCCATGGCCAATCCGGCTCCGTTTACCATACATCCAACATTCCCGTCGAGCTTCACGAAGTTTAGACCCGCTTCATCTGCTTCGACTTCAGTAGGGTCTTCTTCAGTTTTGTCTCGCATTGCAGCATAATCTGGATGGCGGTACAATCCGCTGCCATCCAAGGTCACTTTTGCGTCTACTGCTATGATTTTGTCATCAGAGGTCTTCAATACTGGATTGATCTCAAACATCGCTGCATCGCAACCTTCATATGCAGCATAGAGTGCAGCAACGAATTTTGTCATTTGCTTGAATGCCTGTCCTGATAGTCCAAGGTTAAACGCAATTTTTCGCATTTGAAATCCTTGAAGTCCAACACGTGGGTCAATTTCTTCTTTAAATATTAGGTGAGGGGTTTCTTCTGCGACTGTCTCAATGTCCATTCCTCCTTCTGTGGAGTACATGATTATATTGCGTCCATTATCTCTATCAAGAAGAACAGACATGTAGAATTCATCTGGCTCACTTGCTCCAGGGTAATATACATCTTCTGCAATGAGTACCTGATTCACTTTCTTACCAACTCCATTGGTTTGTGCAGTTGTCAAATGTCCTCCGAGTATGCCTTGAACTGTTTCTTCAACTTTGTCTATACCTTTTGCCAAAACTACACCGTGTGAGCCCGTTTCTTCAACTGTGCCTTTCCCACGGCCACCTGCATGGATTTGAGCTTTTACTACAAACCACTCAGTTCCTGTTTCAGCACTGAGTTCTTTTGCTGTTGCAACTGCTTCTTCTACTTTGTTGACTACCTTTCCTTCTTGAATGGCAACACCAAAGCTTTTCAATATTGATTTCCCTTGGAATTCATGTAAGTTCATCCTGTATAATTTTGAGCCGTAAAATTAATAGAATTCCGATAGATTACGGCGAGTGGATATACGAAATTCTTAAAAGTTTTCAACGTAGTAGTAAAATGGGCTTTGATCGAAAATGTTGAGCGAATTTGTGCGATTAGGAGCGACTATTTTTCCAGCTACTGGTAATTTTTTGAGATGCAAACTCTTTATTTGTTTGCTCTTTGATATCATTCCAGATTTTGTCAATACTGTTTACTAATGCATTTTCTTCATCTTTCATTGAAGTATACATTATTGTTGGATCTTGAAAATGAGTTTTCACGAAGTTTGTGTCAAAATCACCACTTCGGAATGCCTCGTGTTTGAGAACATATTTACCGAAATCCAGGGTCGTTTTAAGTCCCGAAATTTGATAAGCATCAATGGCTTCAATCGTTTTTTCTATGGCTTTCTCACGGTTGTCTCCCCAGACAACGAGTTTTGCAATCATTGGATCGTAATATATTGGAATGTCCATTCCCTCTGTAAATGCATCATCTACACGCACCGCATCTCCTTTTGGTATGCGATAACGTTCAAGTCGACCAATATCAGGTGTGAATCCCGCTAGAGTATCTTCTGCATATACACGAACTTCTATTGCGTGTCCGGTCATAGTCAATTCATTCTGATTTTTCGGTAGTTTTTCACCGCGGGCAACACGGATTTGCCATTCTACTAAATCCAAACCTGTGATTTCCTCAGTTACAGGATGTTCAACCTGTAATCGTGTGTTCATCTCTAGGAAGAAAAAGTCCATATTACCATCAACCAAGAACTCTACAGTTCCAGCCCCCTCATAATTACACGCCTTACATACATTTATTGCTGCTTCGCCCATCTCTTTTCTCAGTTCAGGGGTCAATAGTGCTGATGGAGCCTCTTCAATCACTTTTTGGTGTCTTCTTTGAATAGAGCATTCTCTTTCAAATAGGTAAACATGATTCCCTTGGCCGTCTGAGAAAACTTGAATTTCAATATGGCGTGGTTTTGTTACAAATTTTTCTACAAAACAAGCATCGTTTCCAAATGATGATCGCGCTTCATTCTGGGCAAGACGCATTTGTTCCTCGAGCTCCTCAGAATTTTCGACCAGTCGCATTCCTTTTCCTCCACCTCCTGCAGATGCTTTGATCAGAACGGGGTATCCAATTTTATTAGCTATTTCACGCGCTTCTTTAGGGTCTGATATCGCTTTGTCGACACCAGGTACAAGAGGTACGTTAAATTCTTTCACTGCCTGCTTGGCACTTAGTTTATCTCCCATTACCTCCATTGCCTCAGGTGAAGGGCCAATAAATTTAATTCCTGCTGCTGTTACTTTTCGAGAAAAGTCGGCATTTTCAGAGAGAAATCCGTATCCTGGATGTATTCCGTCAACACCGAGTTTTAGACAATGGTCGAGAATAACATCCTGCTTTAAATAACTTTCAGAAGACGGGCTCTCACCAACGAATATGGCATGATCTGCTTCGGATACATGAGGGGCGTTTTTGTCTGCATCTGAGTAAATCGCGACACTTTCAATATTCATTTTTCGTAGTGTCCGAATAACGCGCCTCGCTATTTCTCCTCTGTTTGCAATTAAAACCTTTTTCATTCGATTTTTTTACGTAGTAGTATTGTGATTTGTTTCGCATCACGAAGGTATTAAATATTTCCAAGAGGTAGGGTTAAGATGAGTTGTTTTCATGGAAGGCTTTGATCCCATTATTTTAATTTGGACTGTTCGTATTTGGTACGAGTCGTTGCTGATGATTGCCTTTATTTGGATACCTTTTGTTTCCTTTTTGTCTGAAAATATCCAAGAGGTATTGGATGAGTTTGAAATCTTTGAAGGAATTAAAGTCTTCTTTGTAATGCAATCCTGCTCCTTGCGTAAATGGAGCTAGATCGACTTCTTGAATTACAGTTTTATCTGTTGATTCATTGAAGATATTCACACGGAAGGAGCCCGATTCGTTCAATAAGTATTCAATTTTCATATCTCCGACCAATTGACCTACAATTTCATTTCCATTTGCATCGGTGATGTTTGCATTGTCACCATAGGTTTCAATGCCAAAACTCCCTGACACAATTAAACGATCATCTAAAAAGCTTTTAGACATTCCGAATTCCAGTGTATTATCACCGGTAATTTGATCTGCATCGTAGTCCAGATTTAAATTGTATTCGGACAAAACTGACGACAACATATAGTTGATTTGATTTGTAATCAAACCCAAAGCACCAGTTCCTGATTCCTGATCTGCGTCAATAGGCTGAAACCTACGAAACAACATCAGAGAAAAGAATTGTCGATTCAACTCGTCTGGATCACTTTTTATTCGATTTAATAAAGCTTTTGCCGACTCGTTTGATTCAGTCGCTTGGATATCAAACCCAATGGTTGGTGAAGTCATGGAGCCTGTTAGTTCAAGAAAAGAGCGAATGGTTTGATGTGCTCCAGATCCAGAACCAAACTGATCATTACTTATTTCTGCAATATTTGTATTGACTGTGTAGTAGGTTCTTAGATTCAAGTCCGGATCGTATGGATTACCCATCCAACGAATACTTCCCCCTTCTTCAATTATGAACTTTTGTTTGATCGCGATTGCATTTTTACTGATTGGATTCATTGCGAAGTCATAAGCTCCACGATCTACGGTGTATACACCCTCCATTTTCACGTCGCCGAGATTGTCCAAGGAGATTCCGATATTACCAAATCCTTTTGCATGTATGATATCTCCTAAATCTTCATTGAATATGATATTAATATCTGCGGCTGGCGTAACTTCGAAGTTTAAGTCCAAATCAACCCCTGTAAAATCAAATTTTGGTGGTGTTGAAATCAGACTTGAATCTGCAATATTGTTTGCAAATGTAATGAATCCCTCGTCTTCGATTTCTCCTATTCCATACATTGGAATATTGATTGTTGTCTCTTCTTCTGTTTTGAAATCGACGTTAATTGAAAGGTTGTTTGTGTATCCCAAAATAGTCGCTGATCCCGTTGCGTATCCTTTGCCATAATAGGAGACATCTGGACTGTAGGGTAGGTTCATTACTAAAAATTTGTTTGCAGCATTTGAGCCGAAAGATGAGTTTGAATTTGATAGTGATTCAAGGTCAAGTTGCAAATTAAAGTTAAAGTCCTGAAAGTTATTGTGGTGAACAGTACCTATGACTTTCCCAGAGTTTCCATCTTCATCGAAGACGGGTACATCGTCGATGTAGAATCCATCTTTATCAACGTTTATGGGACCATCGACTCCAAGATGCACTCCCAAAATATCCATAAACATACTGCCACCTTTAAGGTCGATTGTTCCATCCAGAATTGGATGCGTAAATGTTCCGCCCAAATCAATTTTCCCAAACAACATCCCTCGGATTTCAGAAAGAACCTTTGGGTCCATAAATGCATTTGTAAATTGTATATCGGTATTGTCAAAGTTCAAGTCAAAATTCAGGTTATTATCTTTTTCGAAGATGTAATAATCCCCAGTAAAGTCAAATGTCTTTTCTTCGATATAGGTCAAATCTCCATTTGTGCTAATCGCTTGTTTTGTCTTGTCCCATTCAGCTTGTATGGCAATATTTCCGACTTTTTGTTCTTTTACATGGAATTGCGTTAATTGACCATTTGCTTTGAAGTTAAGATCATTAAAAGGGTTTGCAATAAATCCAACTGCATTGATTCTGCCGTTCATTGGGTAATCGGTAGAAATGAAGTTTGATATTTCTCCCAATCTTAAGTCGCTGATTTTAAAATTCAATTTATCAATCTCATTGTCTGATATTTCACCAAATATCGAGATATATTGATCGTTTCTTTTCAGCTCAAAAGTATCAATTGCTAATTTATTCTCTTCAAAGTTGAATTCTGATTTCCGAGCAATGTTCCATTTTTTATCATCAATGAAAAAAGAAGAAGGGTTCAGTACAATTTCAAATACATTGGGTCCATTTATGGTTGTTTCCCAAGTGACATGAGAAGTTGGATGCGTGCCTTGTTCCCAAGATAAGTCGTGATTTAGGTAATTGTCACCCCCTGTTGATTTAAAGTTGAGGTCTTTGATTTGTATTGAATCTCCTATGCTAAATTCGTTTGCATGGTAGGTGGCTATTGTGCTTGTCGAATCCATAAATTGATTGAGTATTATATTTTCGAACCTGAACTTTTCATAATCTATATGTTCAGACTTAAGAACCATGTTAAAGTTTGACTTCTCACCAAAATAATGTCCATACAATTCCAATTTGGGAGCAACTGATAGTTTTGGGTAGATTATTTTGACGAGTGCGTTCGCATCGAGAAGTGACAAATTGTATTTAAAATGATCTTGACCGTGGTGGTTGTATTTATCTTGTACTTCATCAAATAATGCAGGAAATACGCGACTAAGTTGGTAATTTAAGTCATCTTTGAGGTGCTTGAAATTTATTTTCCCCTGGATGTTGGCACTGCCCAAACTACTTTTTATTGAAAATAAATCAGCATACGGTGTCCTGTCAATTTGCAATTTCAAATGGTCGACAGACAACAGCTCGCCATTTGTTTCTATTTGAAGACCATTCAATTGTACATTGCCGTCGAAATTGTTTGGATTGTCACCATAAAGATCAAATTCAGCCTTGGATAAAAGTTTAAAATTGCTGGATGTCATGTTTATATTCTCAAGTTCTGCTTCACGTACATCTAGCGTAAATTTTAAGTGTTTGTTCTCCTTCAAATCAATGAATCCCTTACATGTTAGTTGAAGGTTATCATCCATAACACTTAAATATCCATTGAAAACTTCATTCGCAAAAGATCCTTGATCAATTCGAATATCAGAATATTTATAGTCGAGGTAATCAAAGCGACTGATTTCACCATTTAGAGTTGAGAGGATTAGGTCGTAATTCGAATTTATTTCTCCTTCCAAAAGAAATCGACCATTTAGTATTCCAAATTCTTCAACATTTATTAGCGTTCCCAATTTGAAATCATCTATGTGAACGTCATTTTCATTCATTCTATTTGGCCGGAACAAATAACTATTTTGTTCTTCATTTTTGGTGAATAACAGTCCATTTTTAATTGTGACCTCGCCCAAACTCGTCGAAAGTGTATTACTTGCAATTTCGAATTGATTAAATGTACCTTTCGCACTTGCATGTTTGATTTCAAGATGGTTTATGGCTTGGAGCTCAGGAGTCAACTCAATGTATCTTATTTCGGATCGATTCGGTAACCGAAGCGTTTTTAATTCGTTAAAATCAAGAAAGGCATAATTTAATTTTTCATCAAAGTGACCTTTCATAAAATTTCGATAATCATTCAATTCAAACGTTCCTTGTATTCTTGATTTCTTTTTGAATTGCAGATCGAGATTTTTGAGTTTTAAATCGGAAACTTTTTGATGGATTTCAGTGCTCAAACGAACACGATCATTCATTCCCTCAAGCGGCAAAGCGAAGAATGCTATTTCTTTCAGGGAGAGACTGCTTTCATCAATTTTAGCATCGAAAGTCACACTATCCACAAATGATTTGAAACAAGTGTAGCGGTCGGATAACATATTTAGTTTAGATGAGCGCACATAGGATTCGTTTGACCATAATTCTAAATCTGAAAGTAATACTCCGGATGGAGAAACTTGAACATTGGATTGAAATTCCTTAAGTTCAAATCCACATTGCTCTTTAAGATTGAGATGATTTACATGTCCTGTAATAACGTTTTTTTCAATCTTAATTCCTTGAATAGAACCGTTGATTTTTGCTGCATTCAAATGGAAATAGTCTATTCCAGATGCTCGATGCGGTTTCCTGTGATCATCAAATTTAAAGCGGCAATCGCTAAAAAAAGTCTCATAGAACTTAAATGCAATTGTGTTTTTCTTCTTTTTATCTCGTGCAAAGTATTCAGTCAGAAAGGAGTGGTTAAAGACATTGTCTTTACTCCGTTGGATATGAACAAAGGCATTTTTTATTTCCGATGCTCCAATAGTATATTCTTTCTTCCCAAAGTTGTATTCGTCAATAGTAAGTAAAATACGATCGGAATAAATGAGTGTGTCTCCTTGTTGATCCCTCAATAGAATACCGTCAAGTGCCACTTTATCAAAGAAAATAAAATGCACTTTATTGATTTTAACTTCGGCTCCGAGTTCACTTGATAGGTATGTTGTTGCCTGCGCGGCAAAATAGGTTTGAACTGAAGGCACTCGCAATGCAAACGCAAGAAGCACAACTAAAATCAGTATCCATTCGATTAGGGAACCAATTGTGTATGCTAATATTTTCAGTAATTTTGTCATTCGTATCGTACAAACTTAAACATTGTGTCTCAAAAAGAGCCTATAATACTCGCGATTGAGTCATCTTGTGATGACACATCAGTTGCAATCCTCAAAAATGAAACCATTCTTGCCAATTTAATTGCTGGACAGGAAGTTCATAGGGTATATGGCGGGGTAGTTCCAGAACTTGCAAGTCGTGCTCATTTACAAAATATTGTCCCAGTAATTGAGGCTGCCGTTCAGAAAGCGGATGTAGCACTGGGAGATATTGATGCAATTGCTTTTACTAAAGGTCCCGGTTTACTGGGGTCCTTGATTGTTGGGACCTCTTTTGCGAAATCACTTTCGTTGGCACTAGACATACCAATAATTGACGTAAATCACATGTTTGGTCATGTGTTGGCTCACTTTATAGATGATGACGGCAAGTCAAAACCCAAATTTCCTTTTATTTGTTTGACTGTTTCAGGAGGTCATACACAAATTGTTTTGGTACGTGATTATCTGGAGATGGAAATAATTGGTGCTACAAAAGACGACGCCGCAGGAGAGGCTTTTGATAAGGCTGCTAAAATGCTTGGTTTTGAATACCCTGGAGGCCCACTTATTGATAAGCATTCAAAATCTGGCAATCCATTTGCCTTTGGATTTACAAAACCCCGGGTTGACGGTTACAATTTTAGTTTCAGTGGTTTGAAAACTGGAATTATGAATTTCCTGAACAAAGAGCAGCTTCACGACCCAAATTTCATTGAAGAAAACAAAAGTGACTTGTCTGCATCAATTCAGCATACTATTGTTGAGATACTGATGACCCAGTTGAAGCGTGTTTCTGATGATTATGGTATTCAGGAAATTGCAATAGCTGGAGGAGTTTCTGCAAACAGTGGGCTTAGGAATAGATTGGTTGAGGATGGCAATAAATTTGGATGGAATGTTTATATCCCATGTTTTGAATACTGTACGGACAATGCAGCCATGATTGCCATCACGGCAAAATTTATGTTTGAGAAAGGTTTGTTTGCAGATCAAAGCGTAACTGCTCGTGCACGGATTCCGTTTACCTATTAGTTTTCCGGAAAAAAGCGTAAGACATCTTTATGCCATACAACTTTGATATCAGATGATTTGGTTCAGTCTTGTTGACTATTTTTTTTCAGAAGTAACCTATATATTTCGTTTGGATACCAATGTTGAGTCGTTTACGTATCAATGAAGAACCACTGTTAGTCATTGTTTTATGAGGATTTGTGTTGAAAATTTAGATTTAAGACTTCAATGTTAATTCATTTAGTTTAGCGAAAAATCAATTCCTAATTTGTAGCTTTGACACGCTATGAGAGGTATTCTTTTTGTTTGTGCAATTTTTGTTGCTCTCAATTCGAGCAGTCAGGAACCGGTAAACTGGGAATTTTCCTTTGATAACGAGTTTGATAATCTTACAATGAAGGCAACTTTAGATGAAGGATGGTATTTGTATAGTCAATCGATAAATGAAGATATTGGTCCAGTACCAACAGCTTTTCAGTTTATTGCAAATGAGTCGTATCAGATTATTGGCAATACAATAGAACCAGAGTCGTTAACTAAGTACGATTCAAACTTTAACAGCGAGCTAAATTTCTTTGAAAAAGAAGTTGTGTTCGAGCAAAAAATTGAAAATGTGGATGCCGAATTTGTGTACGGTAGTGTGACTTACATGGTGTGTAATGGCATGATGTGCCTGCCACCGACTGATTTAGAATTTATTATACAGCTAAACAAACAATAATTATGAATGGGATTTTGTCGATTTTTTTAAAACTGACCCTGGTTCTTTCGGGTTTATTTATTTCTATCAATACAAATGCTCAATTAGAATTCCCAGAGGATTACGTTCATTGGAATTTTACGATTGAACAAATTGGTGACGATGCAACAATCGTTGGATCCATTGATATTGAAGAAGGATGGCATATCAATTCCATCGTTCTACCAGAGATGAGTTTTGGTTATCCAACAAACATAACTTTTGTGCCTTCTTCGGATTACAAAATTGTAGGAGCTGTAATTGAGCCTGAACCACACGTTGTGTATGATGAAGAATCGGATGAAACCTTATCCTATCATGAAGGAAAATTTAAGTTCAAACAAAAAATAAAAGTTACAGGTGAAAAGGACTTCATCCTCAGAGGTGTTTTTGACTTCCAGACGTGCAATGAGTCGTATTGTCTCAAAGATATGCAGGCTGATTTTTCTGTGAATGTGAGAGGGGTTATTGCTGAAAATGCTGCTACTGAACCGATTGATATTGCGCTTCCGATTTCTGCAGAAGAACCTACTTCCAATGAAGATACTGCGAAAACCTTTGAAACAGGAGTTTCAACTAAGAAACAAAACACAGAAAATGATAAAGATGCTGAGGTTGCGCAAGTAGAGGTTGAAAATGAAACAGATGATATTTCGAACAAGTCAAGTTGGGTTATTTTTTGGCTTTCGTTCGGTAGTGGTTTGCTCGCTTTGATGACACCTTGCGTATTTCCTATGATTCCGATGACTGTTAGTTTCTTTACAAAACAGAGCAAAACAAAGGCTCAAGGAGTTCGAAATGCACTAATTTTTGGAGTCTCAATTATCGTGATTTATATTCTTTTAGGGTCTGTAATTACCGCGATATTTGGCGCAGAAGTGCTAAATGAGATGTCAACAAACCCGACATTTAATGTGATCTTTTTCTTGTTATTGGTTGTCTTTGCAGTTTCATTTATGGGGGCCTTTGAAATTCGCCTTCCGAATTCATGGCTCAATAAAGCGGATAGTAAGGCAGACAAGGGAGGAATGATTGGAATATTTTTTATGGCTCTTGCTTTGGCGTTGGTTTCGTTTTCTTGCACAGGACCAATCGTTGGAACTCTTCTCGTTCAAGCGGCCGAGGTAGGAGGATTAACACCAATTATTGGAATGTTTGGTTTTTCATTAGCACTTGCTTTGCCTTTCGCATTATTTGCAGCGTTCCCGGGATGGATGAATTCAATGCCGCAGTCAGGAGGGTGGTTGAACACAGTAAAAGTTGTTCTGGGATTCTTGGAATTGGCCTTGGCGTTTAAATTTTTATCGAATGCGGATTTATCCTTACAAGCCCATATGCTGGAGCGAGAATTATTTCTAGCAATATGGATAGGTATTTTCCTCGTACTCGGTTTCTATTTGCTCGGATTTTTAACTCTACCGCATGATTCAAAGGTTGAACGCTTATCAGTTGGACGAGCGCTTCTTGGAACATTTTCATTGGTTTTTGTATTATATATGATTCCAGGATTGTGGGGAGCTCCGCTTAAAATGATTAGTGCTTTTCCGCCTCCGTTGCAGTATTCTGAGTCTCCAATGGGAGTTGGGCGTGTTGGAGGAGGAGGAGGTGCAACTGCGGATCACGGTCCTGAAGGTACACATCTAGGACCACAAAATATTTGGGTATTTCACGACTATGATAAGGCATTAGCATATGCTAAAAAGACAGACAAACCTCTATTTGTTGATTTTACGGGGCACAACTGCGTCAATTGTCGAAAAATGGAACAAAGTGTTTGGGGAGAACCGGGAATTATTGAAATACTCAGAGATCAAGTGGTGATTGTTTCTTTACATGTTGATGAGAGAACCCCGTTACCAAAGTCTGAATGGAAAACGGTTACTTATTCAAATGGACGAAAAAAAGACCTTCGAACGGTCGGTGATAAGTGGATGGCGAAACAAATCATTGAGTACAAGGCAACTGCACAGCCATATTATATAATGCAAAACCCTGATGGAAAGGATATTTCAGATGTACCTGCAACTTACCGGGATCATAAGGTTCCATCAGATTTTAAGAATTGGCTAAGAAAATCATTGAAGTAATTTATAGATTTTAGTAAATCCCTTTTACTTCTGTGAAAGGGATTTTTTTTGAACTCAACTTCCCGATTCAATCGGGATTGATTAATTTTGTTCCATGAACAATCTGCTGATAACACCTATTGAGTATCTAAAAGGAGTTGGTCCGAAACGAGCAGAGTTGTTGAAGAAAGAGTTGAAAATCTTCTCATTTGGTGATTTAGTTCATTACTATCCTTTTCGCTACATTGATCGTTCCCATTTTCATAAGGTTGCTGATTTAATCGAACTCAATGGTCCAGCTCAATTGAAAGGACGAATTGTTGGGATGATGGAGACTGGAGTCGGTAAAAGTAAGCGTTTGACAGCCCAATTTCAAGACGATTCCGGAATGATTAATCTGATTTGGTTCAAAGGAGGGAAGTGGATCAAAAATGCGATCAAAGTAAATGAGGACATTGTTATCTACGGGCGACCAAAACAATTTGGAGGGAAATGGCAGATTCCGCATCCTGAGATGTCAAAACCAAGCGCAATTGAAAAAGGATTTCAACCTGTTTATTCAAGCACTGAAAAGCTTACAGCGAATGGTTTAGATACGAGAGGGATAGAAAAATTAACGGCGGTTTTGTTAAGCCAAATTAGTGGTCAAATTGAGGAGTTACTCCCGGTTTCGGTTTGTAAGGAAAATCGTTTGATCTCCCGTGAGGATGCAATTATTGAAATTCATAAGCCAACCAACTCACAAAAAGCAGAGCAAGCGAGAATTCGATTGAAATTTGAAGAGTTGTTTTTTCTTCAGCTGGAGTTACTCGTTCGGAAAAAGATAACGCTTCAAAAATCCAAAGGTGTGAAACTTGAACTGGTAGGAGATGCTTTTAATACGTTTTATAAAAATCATATTCCTTTTGAATTGACGGGAGCACAGAAACGTGTTTTAAAAGAGATTCGTCACGACTTGAATACGGGCCATCATATGAATCGTTTGTTGCAAGGAGATGTTGGAAGCGGAAAAACACTTGTAGCTCTTCTGACAATGTTACTCGGAATAGGGAATGGATTTCAAGCTGCATTAATGGCACCGACTGAAATTTTAGCAATTCAGCATTTTGAATCGATTTCTAAATTGATGGAGAAGTTAAATGTTCGTGTTGCTCTTTTAACGGGATCTACGAAGAAAAAAGATAGAGTGGTGCTCCATGAAGCACTACAATCAGGAGAAATTGATATTTTAATCGGTACGCATGCTTTGCTAGAAGACGTTGTTCAGTTCAAAAATCTTGGCATTGTCGTGATTGATGAACAACACCGATTTGGCGTTGCTCAACGTGCACGAATGTGGAAAAAAAATGAACTTCCACCTCATGTCTTGATTATGACAGCGACTCCAATCCCAAGAACTCTTGCGATGACTTTTTATGGCGATCTTGATGTTTCAGTAATCGATGAATTGCCACCGGGTAGAAAACCGATCACAACAGTTCATCGCTATGATGCACATCGTTTAAGAGTATTTGGCTTCATGAAAGAAGAGATATCAAAGGGCAGACAGGTGTATATCGTTTATCCGTTAATTAATGAATCTAATGCACTTGATTTTAACAACCTTATGGATGGCTTTGAGGCTATTCAGCGCGCATTTCCGATGCCAGAATACAATGTGAGTATAGTGCACGGACAGATGAAGCCTGGCGATAAAGAATTTGAAATGAATCGCTTTGCCCGAGGCGAAACTCAAATAATGGTTGCGACAACAGTTATTGAAGTTGGTGTAAACGTACCCAATGCTTCAGTAATGGTCATTGAGAGTGCGGAACGTTTTGGATTGTCTCAGTTGCATCAACTCCGAGGTAGAGTAGGTCGAGGAGCTGAACAGTCCTATTGCATTCTCATGACAGGTGACGAAATTTCAAAAGACAGTATTAAGCGCATGAAGACAATGGTGCGTACAAATGATGGTTTTGAAATTGCTGAAGTGGATCTTCAGTTGCGTGGTCCCGGAGATTTGCTAGGGACACAACAAAGCGGTATCCTTGATCTTAAAATAGCAAATCTTTCCAAAGATGGACAGCTTGTTCAATTGGCACGCGAAGTTGCCAAGTCAATTTTGCTGAAAGATCCAAACATAGAGGCCGTTGAGCACAAAGGGATTCGCTCGAAACTTTCTGATATGCTGAAGAGCAGACCCAATTGGGGGAGAATTGCTTAACCTGATCGTTGGAAATCGGAAATTGTCCTTAATTTTACGGTATTCGTAAAAAAAGGGTATGTATAAAATAGCTGTATTTTTCTTGTTTCTTGCATTTCAATCAAACGCTCAATTGCTAAGTGGAACAGCTGTTGATGAAGGTCGTTTAATTTTAGCCAACCCTATATTTATTCAAGAGGGAACCATTGATGGTTGGGCTACCTTTGAGCTTGCCATAAATCGAAATGGCAAGGTCACGAGTGCCAAGATCGTTGAGACGAATTTAAAAAGAACAACTGCAAAAATGCAAATTCGGGATTATCTGATGACGCTAAAATTTACCCCAGGTCCCCATTATCCAAAATTTCATCATGCCAAGGTGAAGATAACCTTGTACAAATCAGTAGATGACTAAAAGTATTCGCTTTCAGGTATCTATCATTGTGTCCATATTTCTAATTGCTTTACTATGAAGGGTATATGGCATTCACTTTATCTGCATGAATTTCCATAATCTTTTTGCGCTTCAACTTGAGCGTTGGAGTCAGTTCTCCATTTTCAATGGAGAGTTCTCTATTCAACATTTGAATTTGTTTCACCTTTTCCCAGCTTCCAAATTCGGCATTGTATTTGTCAATTTCTTTTTGAATTCGGGCAACGACCATTTCGTTTGTATTAATTGATTGCTCTGATTTGTCACCGAGATCAATCCCTTTTCGATCCGCCCAGTCTTTTACAAAATCAAAACAAGGAACGACTAATGCAGCAGGAAATTTCTCTCCTTCACCAATGACCATTATTTGTTCTATAAAACGTGATTCTTTGAATTTATTTTCCATGGCCTGAGGAACAATGTATTTACCTCCACTGGTTTTGAATATTTCTTTTTTCCGATCCGTTATTTTTAGGAACTTCCCTTCAATAAATTCTCCAATATCGCCAGTGTGAAACCATCCATCATTGATTACTTCAGCTGTTTGTTCAGGAAGATTATAATAACCAAGCATTACGTTTGGTCCCTTAACAAGAATTTCTCCGTCCTCAGCAATCTTAACCTCTACACCGTCAATCACGGGTCCAACGCTTCCAATTCTTATTCCTCTTTGAAATGAATTCACAGAGCAGACTGGAGATGTTTCAGAAAGTCCATATCCTTCAAGAATTGGTATGTCTGCGGCAAGGAATATACGTGCTAGTCGCGGCTGAAGTGCTGCACTTCCAGAGGCAATGGCTCTGATATTTCCACCAAGTGCTTCTTGCCATTTACTAAAGATTAATTTCCGTGCAATTTTTAACTTGAAATTGTACCATGCCGAGCGATTCACTGGATCATATTGCTCAGCCAACTTGACAGCCCAAAAGAACAGATTTCGCTTGACACCAGAAAGAGCATCTCCTTTTGCGATGATTTTATCAAATACCTTTTCTATTAGTCTCGGTACAGCGGTAAATACATCTGGTTTAATTTCTCGTATGTTATCACCAATCGTCTCCATAGATTCAGCGAAATGAATAGAGCATCCGAGATACATGTACAAATAGTGCAACATTCGTTCATAAACATGACAGACAGGTAAAAAGGACAATACTTTAGACCCTGCTTCAGCAGGAATAGGCTCTATGCACGCCTCAACATTGGTCAATAAGTTCTTGTGCGAAAGCATTACTCCTTTCGGGTTTCCTGTTGTACCGGAGGTGTAAATAATCGTGGCGAGTTCTTCGTGCTTTACAGCGTCCATTCGTTTTTGAACTTCCAAGCGCTCTATTGTAGCTCCAGTCTTTTTAATTTCTGACCAATTCTTGGCACCCTCTACAGCATCCATTGTAAACAAATGCTCAAGCGATGGGGTTTCTCCTGATATGTTTGATATTTTCTTGAACAATTCATCATTGGCCACTACACAGAGTTTGATCGAAGAATCGTTGAAGATATATTTATAATCACTTTCTGAGATATTTGGATAAAAAGGAACAACAATAGCTCCTGTTTGCTGGATTCCGATGTCCATTACATTCCACTCATATCGTGTTTCAGAGACAATCCCAACTCGATCTCCTGGCATTACTCCAAGAGCAATAAGACCTTTGGAAATCTCCATCGCTTCATCCACAAATTGCTGTGTTGAAATTGCATTCCATTGGCCATTAATTTTTGAGGAGAACATCCTGTTATTTGGATGATTTTTAAGTTGATAATTCGGGATATCAAAGAGTCTTTTTGTTTCAATCATTGTCAATTGTTTTTAGATGAACTTCTCCCTATACAATCTAGCAATTCCTCGCATATTTCAAGTTGCTGAAGGATTGTAAAATTCGAGTTCTAAGTAGTATTTTTAGTGTTGTTGAGTATTCGATTTATTGAATAATTCACATCAGCATTGTACACATACGAATGTACTCAAAAAAGAATAAAAAAATATTCGATCAAATGGTTGTTTTATTCATCTAATTGTATGGTTTGATAATTGCATAAAATAAAGCGTACCAAAACGCGTCGAAAAGTGGTTATTGATGTAACAATATCAAGTCTGAAATTGTTTTAACTGTATGATCTGAATAGATTTATTTGAAAAGAAAAGAGTACAATATTGCGATCAGTAAGCATTCCGATAATTTGTTTGGATATGCGCTGAAATTTCTGCGTAATTACGAGGATGCAAAAGATATTGTGCAGGATGTTTCTGAGAAGCTTTGGGTCAATAGAAAAACTGTTGAGCTAAATAAAGCTAAGTCATGGATGTTTACCACTGCACACAATGCAATGATAAATTTTTCAAATAGAAAAGGAAGAGTTCATTTGACTAGTGAAATGAAATTCTATGATAAAGGATATGTAAATCCGGATTCATTTGAGTCAAATCAAGTTGTTGATAGAGCGGTTAGTATTCTTCCGCCTGTTCAGAAAAGTATTATTCTTATGCGAGACCTCGAAGGCTATTCTTACAAGGAAATAGGGGAGATACTCGATTTGTCAGATGCACAAGTGAAAGTGTATTTGTATAGAGCGCGAAAGAAAATTAAAATGCAGTTAAAAGGATTGATTGAATTGGTATGAGTACACCTTCATATTCAAATATTGAAATGTGGCTTTTTGAGCTGGCCGAGGGAAATCTTTCTCCTGATCAAATTGCCAAATTGGATTTGTTTCTGCTACAAAATCCAGAATTAGATATTGATCGAGACATGTGGGAGTTGGCAAAGGTCAATCCCGAGAATCACATTTACAAAGAAAAAGAAAAGCTGTTTAAAAGAAAGCCAATTGGACTTTATGGGTTGGTTGGTTCTTTGGTTTTGTTACTCTTTATTTTTGTCGGTTATTCATCGTTTTATTATCTCTCAAATGAAAATTTAGCGGACGATACAATGGAAACACGAGTGTCTGATTTGCAACTAGAAAATAAAATGTTAAAACAAGAAATTGCAAATTTGAAAAGACGTACAGCCCCAACTTCAATCGAAAATGAATCGAGTGAGGAGTTTGTGCCAGAAGAAAAGGTTGTTTCCATTAAATCGAACATCTCTCAGTTATCCGATGGTGCCTCCTTAACCGAGTTGGTCTCGAAAGAATTTGAGAAAAATGAACAATTCGAGTTGTCTCAGCCTCATCCGGACTTGACTTCGTTAGATCAATCTAGCACTATTTTATTTAAAGAATTGAATCCAATTTTAATGGTCGGTGCAGCTGAAAAACCTGATAATATGAACGGCGTTCTCTCGAAAGGCTCCAAAACGCAGCATGTTGATTACGATATGTCTTTCCGAAATCGGTTATTTAAGTTCGGGAGAGTACTTCAGAAAATGATTGACAATCCAATTGCCTTGAAAAATTCTCGAGACCCTCAATACCACGTTCCTGGAATGATATCGAGAGACATCAATTTTGGAGCTACTGGAACAATGTCGGCACCAAGAGTTGAAATGTTCTCTCGAATTCAATGGTATGGTCAGGAAAATGAATTGATCCAGAATCAACTTGCTATTGATGGATATTCTTATGGTGTAAGAGGGGGAATAGGAGTACAGATGAAGCATGCTTACTACAATGATGGTGGGATTCAGATTTCAAATGCTGCGTTAACCTATTCGCCAAAATTATCAGTCAATCGATTTTTTTCGATTGAACCTGCATTGCGATTTAAAATGGGCAACAAACTGTTGAGTGATTCTAAAATGGAAGATGTTTCCAATGTCGAGATTGATCGCGGCATTGTTCATCAATATTACGAACAAGGAGCGCAACCGATAGGAAGTAATCTCTGGTACAAGGACATTGGACTTGGTTTGAATGTTAATACAAAATGGTTTTTTGTGAGTGCTCAATTGGACAACGTCTTGAACCATAAAGATAATATTTACACAAGTGATTTACTGAATCCAAGACGAGCAGAGACTCATTTTGTAACTTCGATAGGAACAGATTATGAATCGAAGCAAACCTACAAAAGTGGCCATTCAGAGTATGGATTTTCCACCTACTTAATGTATCAAAAACATCAGCAATTATCAGAGATGTGGCTTGGTCTTAATGCACGTTGGAGATGGCTCACTTTCGGGGGAGCGCTCTCAAGTGGCTTAGACCCAGTGGCTTCACTCGGCGTAAAATTTAATTATTTCCTTTTGCAATACAATGCAGATTATTCGAGTAGTGCCATGAACAACAAAAGGGAACTTTCACACCAATTGACCCTGAGATTTTTGGGTAAACCAAGTTATTTGAAAAAACGATAAACCAATGATGTTATGAAGAATATTTTAGTAGTGCTATTTCTTGTTGTTGGATTTTCTAGCTTTTCCCAGGATCCGCAGTTTACGCAGTTTTATGCAAACCCGATTTATTTGAATCCAGCTTTTGCCGGATCAAATGTTTGCCCTCGATTTTCGATGAATTATCGTAATGAATGG
>Ga0233397_1000117_pt1 | contig 39487 bp, 34 predicted proteins | sample 35DmetaG_FD_189957 | JGI IMG/M metagenome (GOLD analysis project Ga0233397, IMG submission 189957) | Seawater microbial communities from Monterey Bay, California, United States - 35D | ecosystem: Environmental > Aquatic > Marine > Coastal | place: USA: California | collected 2016-10-20
AGCACACAATATTTACATCTAAGGGTATTTTTTTTACTAATTTTCTTACAATTTGTAGTTGTTGAAAATCTTTTTCACCAAAGTAAGCATGGGTTGGAAGTACTATTTCAAATAACTTTTTTACTACAGTTCCCACTCCATTAAAATGCCCTTCTCTGTATTTTCCCTCCATTTCATTTTCTAAACCATCAAAATTAAATTGACCAGATGAGACTGCTTCTGAATAAATTTCATGTGTAGAAGGAATAAAAACAACATTGCAGTTTGTGTTTTTGAGAAGTTTAAGATCGTTTTCAAGAGTTCTGGGATAGTTGTCTAAATCTTCTTTTTTATTAAATTGTGTAGGGTTAACAAAAATACTAGCAACTGAAATGTCATTTTCTTTTGAAGATTTTTCCAACAAGGAGAGGTGCCCTTTATGGAGCGCTCCCATTGTAGGGACAAAACCAATTTTAGCATTTTTAGAACGAAATTCTTTTAAATATAAATTAAGTTCTTCCTTAGTTTTAAAAACCTTCATAATAGAATATAGTCTAAGATGGCAAACTTAGTATTTTAACACGACTTTTGCAGAAAATTTCGTACTTTTGCAAACTTATACAAAGGCTTAAATTTAATGAAAGATAAGAGAATATTGTATGTTTCTTCTGAGGTTGTACCTTACTTGCCAGAAACAGAGATAGCATCTACTGCATTCAATGTAGCAAAGAAAGCGCATTCAAAAGGTGTACAAACAAGAATATTTATGCCTCGTTTTGGGGTAATAAACGAGAGAAGACATCAACTACACGAAGTAATTCGTTTGTCTGGGATGAATTTAATAATCAACGATATGGATATGCCTTTGATTATTAAAGTAGCTTCAATTCCTAAGGAAAGAATGCAAGTTTATTTTATTGATAATGATGAATACTTTAAGAGAAAAGCTATCTTTTCTGATGAAGATGATCAGCTTTTTTCAGACAACGATGAAAGAGCAATATTCTTTGCCAAAGGAGTTGTTGAAACTGTAAAAAAATTGAATTGGGCTCCAGATATTATTCATGTTCATGGATGGATGGCATCATTGTTGCCATTGTACATTAAAGAATATTACAGTGATGAGCCTTTATTCTCAGAAAGTAAAATTGTAACTTCTGTATACAATAAAGATTTTGAAGGTACATTAAATAATGATCTAGCTGAAAAAATAAAATTTGATAATATTTCAGCTGAAAAAATAAAAGTTTTAGAAGAACCAAACTATACTAATATTATAAAAAGTGCTGTTTCAAACTCTGATGCAATTGTTCAAGGAAGCCAAGAGATTCCTGATGAAATATCAGAAGAAATTAAAAACACAGATGTTCCTGCATTGTCATATCAGGAAGAAGATTCATTTGAATCCTATTTAAATTTTTATAAAGATCTTATTTCAGAAGAGTAAACTTAGAGTGGTTATGTTAAGAAAATATATAAAAGCAACATGTTATGTTGTATTTACAGCGTTTCTTTTAGGGTTAGTTGTTTCTTGTGAAGAAGATTTTACTGATATTGGAACTTCAATAGTTAATAATGATCAGTTTACTACTAATGATACTGTTTTTGAAATAGAGATGACTGCTAAGAATATAGCAAAAGTTCAAGCAGATGGATTGTCTATAGGAGGCTTGTTAGGGCAATATTTATTAGGAGTTTATAACAACAATAATTACAAGAAAATTGAAGCTTCTATCATCTCTCAACTTAGTATACCTAACAATTTAAATAAAGTAGATCAAGACTATGGTGCAGATACGATAACCATTACCTCTATAGATACGGTATTGTTAAGGATTCCTTATAATGCTTCCCTATTAAATACTGCACTACTTGATTCTGATTATTTATTAGATTCTATTATTGGAGATCAAACCGAACCTTTTACGTTAAACATCTTTAGATTAGAAACTTATTTGAGTGGTTTAAATCCAACTACTCCAGCTCTTCTTAACACCTATTATTCAGATCAAACTTACGAAGTTTCAACTGAGAAGTTAAATAGTGTTGAAGATATTCAATTTACTCCAAATAGAAGAGACACTGCGCAATTTGTTAAAAGAAGGCTAAGTACCGGATTAGTCTACGATACAGATACTATTGTTTATGCTAATTCAGTTCCATCCATTAGTATCCCATTAAAAGAAGATTTAATTAAAGAACTTCTTTTTGACCAATATGAAACTCCAAATTTTGCATCACAAGATGCATTTAACAATTACTTTAGAGGAATAAAAATACAAGCAGAGGGTGATAACGGATCATTAATATCTCTTGGATTTAACAATAATAACCTTCAACCATTAATTGATATATATTACACAAATACAGTTTTAGTTGATGGAGGAACAGTAGTTTTTGATACAGTAAAAAAGACAGATACATTTTTATTATCAGGAATAAGAACTAACGAGTATAAAACAACTCCAGGACAAGCACCCGGAGTTAATCATGTGCCTATTCAAGGTGTTTCTGGATCAATGGCGCAGTTAAAAATTCTTGGTGATGACAATGATTCAAACGGGATTCCTGACGACCTAGAAGAATTGAGAACAAAAAATTGGTTAATTAATGATGCAACAATTACAGTATACGTAGATCAAGACGTTATTGAGCCAGACACAACAGCAATTCCCTATCAGTTATTCATATTTAGAGATGGGCTAAATAGCGCAGGAATAGAAACTCCTCGTCAAATTACGGATTACGTAACTGAAGGGGTTAATGAGGTTGGAGGTACATTAAATGTAAATGACGACAACAAACCCAATAGCTATACATTTAAGATCACAGATTATATTTCAGAACTGTTAGCTGGAAATACAGATAACCTTCCTGCACTTGGTGTCAGAGTTTTTAACCCAACTGATCTTCCAGTTTCATCTGTAGATACTGTAGTTAGGAATTATAATTGGAACCCAAAAGCAATTACGTTATTAAATAATAATACACAAAATACTTCAAGGAAACCTAAATTAAAAATATCATACTCACTCAAGACAGAAGAGGAGTAAATAGTTAAATTAATCACCCTCTAAAAATATAAAAACATGTGTGGAATCACAGGATACATAGGCGAAAAGGATGCATATCCAATTATCATTAACGGCTTAAGAAGATTAGAGTACAGGGGCTATGATAGTGCTGGTATAATGATCTATGATGGAGAAGACATCAATCTTTCCAAAACTAAAGGAAAAGTATCTGATTTAGAACAGATCACAGATAACAATTCAAAAAGAAAAGCTGGAACTATAGGAATTGGTCATACAAGATGGGCTACTCATGGGGTTCCGAACGATATTAATTCTCACCCTCATACATCTCAATCAGGAAATCTAGTGATTGTTCACAATGGGATTATAGAAAATTATGATACCCTAAGAAAAGAATTAATAAACAGAGGCTATACTTTTCATAGTGATACAGATACAGAGGTATTGGTTAACTTAATAGAAGAAGTAAAGAAACAAGAAAACTGCAAACTCGGAAAAGCAGTACAATTAGCTTTAACTCAAGTAACAGGAGCTTATGCAATTGCAGTATTTGACAAAGAAAAGCCTAATGAAATTATTGTAGCTAAATTAGGAAGTCCTATTGCTATTGGAGTAGGAAAGAATAATGAAGAGTTTTTTGTTGCCTCAGATGCCTCACCTTTTATAGAATTCACAAAAAATGTTGTGTATTTAGAGGATGAAGAAATGGCAATTATTAAATTAGGTAGAGATATAAGGGTTAGAAGAATACTCGATGACGCATTTGTAGACACGATCATTCAAAAATTAAAATTAAGTTTAGATCAAATCGAAAAAGGTGGATATGATCATTTTATGATCAAGGAAATTCACGAACAACCCAAAGCAATTATAGATACCTTTAGGGGTAGAATGTTGGTTGACGAAGGCATTATAAAAATGTCTGGAATAGACAATAACATTAAAAAATTTTTAAATGCAAAAAGAATTGTTATTGTAGCCTGTGGTACTTCCTGGCATGCAGGACTTGTAGGAGAGTATCTTCTTGAAGATATGGCTAGAATACCTGTAGAGGTAGAATATGCTTCTGAGTTTAGATATAGAAATCCAATTATTACACCTGATGATGTTGTGATTGCTATTTCTCAGTCGGGTGAAACTGCAGATACATTGGCAGCTATAAAATTAGCAAAATCTAAAGGAGCGTTTGTTTTTGGAGTGTGTAATGTTGTAGGATCATCAATTTCTAGAGAGACACATGCTGGTGCATATACCCACGCAGGTCCAGAGATTGGTGTAGCTTCAACAAAAGCATTTACAACACAAATTACAGTGTTAACTTTAATTGCGTTAAAACTTGCAAAAGAAAAGGGAACACTCTCAAAACCTGAATTTCATACTTATTTGCAGAAGCTGCAAATAATCCCTGAGAAGGTTCAAAAATTACTTGAAATAGATGACAAAGTCAAAGAAATAGCAAATATTTATAAAGATGCTAAAAACTGTTTATACCTTGGAAGAGGATTCAACTTTCCAGTAGCATTAGAAGGGGCATTAAAATTAAAAGAGATTTCTTATATCCACGCAGAGGGATATCCTGCTGCTGAAATGAAGCATGGCCCTATTGCTTTGATAGACGAAGACATGCCTCTATTTGTAATTGCAACAAATAAAGGACATTACGAGAAAGTAGTGAGTAATATTCAAGAAATAAAATCTAGAAGTGGTAAAATTATTGCCATTGTTACTGAAGGAGATGTTACGGTAAAAGAAATTGCAGATCACGTAATAGAAATACCAGAAACCGAGGAGGTGCTTACACCTTTGTTAACAACCATTCCTTTTCAGTTGCTTTCGTATCATATTGCAGTGATGTTAGATAAGAATGTAGATCAACCGAGAAACTTAGCCAAATCAGTTACCGTTGAGTAGTTTGTGATGGGTTGATTTTCTTCGTTACAATTTCTAAATTTACAATATGGGGAAAGGACTTTTAATTTTATTAGGAACTTTTATTGTTGTAGCCATCTTACATGTTGTGTCTATGAAAATGACCAATATTTCTGAGGCCAAAAAATCATCATTTCGAAAAGTATTTTTTTATATCTATGGTGTTTTCTTAATATTTAGTGGAATTTTACAGTGTATAGAGAAAGATGAGATTCGTATTGTTTTTTTAATACAGTCTTTATGTGGCTTAGCATTTGTTATTTTAAATTTCACAGGAAAGATGCAACAAAAAACTAGCTAAATCTTATCATGAACCTGGCTGTGTTCTCCATTGTTCCATAGGGTTAAGATATCAGTGGCCACACTAGCACCACTTCCTGCTGCAATGGCAAATTGACTTCTGCATCCCGATAAGGTTCCACAGACATAGACGTTCTCAGTAACTAAATAATTTTTATTCCTTAATTGAATTCGATCTTTTGATGCTTTTGCGTTTTGATGAGGTTCTAGATACGCTTCTAAACCTTTAATTAGAAATGGTTTTGCGTAATTTAAGGCTAAAACTATGACTAGTGCTTTGTACTCTCTTTTATTGGTTTTCACGATGTGAAAATCGTCTTGAATAGCAATAGAAATTACTTTTTCACCCTCAATTTGAGTAATATTTGGGTAATTTGCAGTCAACTGTTTTTTTCCTGTGGCCAATACATTAGATCCAAGAGTTCCTGAGGGTAAGCCAAGAACATTGTTAAAAAGAGCATTTTGTAAATGCGAACTTCTTTGATGCATAATTACACCCACCTTTTTACTGATAGCGTAGGGCTTTTTAAGACCTGATCCAAGAACTAAAGCACATTGCATACCCGCAACACCACCTCCAATAATTAAAGCATCAAAAATCATTAAAATAGTGCTTTAATGTTAGCAGTGAATAATTTTACAGCAATGGCTAACAAAATAACTCCAAATATTTTTCGAATGATTTTTATTCCGTTAGCTCCAATAATGCGTTCTATTTTAGGAGAGGTTTTTAGAACAACATAAATCACCACAACATTGCATAAAACAGCAATAATAATATTTTCTATATAAAATTCCGCTCGTAAAGAGAGAAGTGTTGTCAGGCTTCCAGGACCAGCAATTAATGGAAATGCAAGAGGAAACACAGTAGCGGTTATGCTTTCCGAGTCATCATCATCTTTATAAAGGGTAATTCCTAAAATCATTTCTAAGGCGATAAAAAAAAGAATAAAAGACCCTGCCACGGCAAATGAATACACATCTATTCCTATCAATTCTAGTAGGCTTTGTCCTAAAAAAAGGAATACAATCATGATAACTCCTGCAATTAAAGAGGCTTTTTCTGATTGAATATGACCAACTTTTTTTCTTAAATCTATGATAATTGGAATGTTTCCAACAATATCTATGACCGCAAATAAGACCATAAACGCTGTAAATATTTCCTTAATATTTAAATTCATAATAAGTTTATTTAAAGCTGCAAAAGTAGAAAACTAACCCAATCAAAATATCAAAAACAGAAAATATTTTACCTTATTTTTGCCAAATGTTTCAATTAGGAAAAACTATTGTATCCGAGGATCTTATTGAGAAAGATTTTGTCTGTAATCTTTCTAAGTGTAAAGGAGAATGTTGCGTTTCAGGTGTGGCTGGGGCCCCATTAGAGAAAGACGAAGTACTTCTTTTAAAAGAGCTATACCCAAAGTTAAAACCCTTTTTAAGAAAAGAAGGAATAAGTGCTATAGAGGAACAAGGAACTTCTGTTAAAACCAATTTAGGAGAATTAGAAACTCCTTTGGTTAATAATTCTGAATGTGCATACCTTATCTTTAATGAAAATAATATTGCATGTTGTGGTATTGAAGAGGCTCATAACAAGGGAGTTATAGATTGGAAGAAACCAATTTCGTGCCATCTATATCCGGTTAGAATAAAAGAATATAGTGAGTTTGCAGCAGTAAATTATCATAAATGGGATATATGTGATGATGCATGCTCATTAGGAAATGAGTTGAAAGTACCTGTTTATAAGTTTGTAAAAGAGGCATTAATAAGAAAGTTTGGAACAAACTGGTATTTAGAATTAGAAACTGTAGCTCGAGATCACATAAAAAAAAATAAGTACATTTAAATTTGATAAAAATTCAATCTATGAAAAAATTAATTCCTTTTTTACTTGCTTTAATTGTAGTTCAATCCTGTGAAGAGCCTGTTGAAATTACTGAAACAATGGTTATTAATGAATCTGCAACAGTTACAATAGAAGAAACAAATGGCACTGCTGTAAATTTTAGTGATATAATCGAAGGAGATGTAAACCAAGTGGTTTCAAATTTTAATAGCATTAACGATCTAACTATAGATAGCTTAAGCTATTCGTTTACAAACCTTACGGGTAATGAAAACGCATCTATTATTTCTGCCTCAATAGACATAAATGGAATAAATGTTGCTGTTGTTTCAGATTTAAATATTGCACAAGAAGTTGAAAATGAGTCTATATTTCAAATTACAGATTTAAACGTCTTGGACCAATTAGAAACTTCGTTTTTAAATAACAGTGCAGTGACTTTAAATCTTTCTGGAATGGCGATTTCTGAAGAAGGAGATGTTTCATTTGACATTGAGTTGTCGATGCAATTAACCGCTACTTTTTAAAAATAAACAGGTCTTTTTCTAATAAATAGCATCACTACAGGGTTAAAAACCAAAAAAAACAGAACTATTTTTAGAAATTTTTTCTAAAAATGGGGGTTTAGAATGTGATTAATAGATCAACCAAAAAAATCATTCTGTAAAATATTTTACACCTCCAAATTATTAAATCAAAAAATAAATCTTTTCATTTTAGGAATGTCAATGAGAATAAGGCTTTGTAAAAAAATTGCCTTATAAGTTATTGATTATGAGGTTTTTAAAAATTTTTTAAGAATTGATTTTTTTTTAAGAATTTTCTGTTTTGTTAAAAACTTAGCGTGTTTTGTGAATAAGTAGAGCTTTGTATTCATTCCTTTTTTTTCAATCTTTGTTAACCTCGATAGGAGTATATTTTACAACAATTAAGAAAACCTTAACAAATAATGTCTTTACAAGAACCAATTTTACAGCCAAACGATAATCGATTCGTAATTTTTCCAATTGAACATGATGATTTATGGGATTGGTATAAAAAACAACAAGCATGTATTTGGACGGCCGAAGAAATTGACTTGTCAGAAGATGTTGCAGATTGGAAAAATAAACTTTCAGATGATGAGCGTTATTTCATCAAACATATCTTAGCATTTTTTGCTGCTTCTGACGGAATTGTAAATGAAAACTTGGCAGAAAATTTTGTTAATGAAGTGCAATATTCAGAAGCTAAATTCTTCTATGGGTTTCAGATTATGATGGAGAATGTTCACTCAGAAACCTATTCTCTTCTTATAGACACCTATGTTAAAAATGAAGAGGAGAAAGATAAATTATTTAATGCAATAGAAAACTTTCCAGCAATAAAAAAGAAAGCTGAATGGGCTTTAAAGTGGATAGAATCAGACTCATTTGCAGAAAGATTAATTGCTTTTGCAGCTGTAGAAGGAATTTTCTTCTCAGGAGCATTCTGTTCAATTTTTTGGTTAAAGAAAAGAGGGCTATTACCTGGACTTACGTTCTCTAATGAATTAATTTCAAGAGATGAAGGTTTGCATTGTGATTTTGCAGTTCACCTTCACAACAATCACGTTGTTAATAAAGTTCCAAAAGAACGTATTAGAGAAATTATTGTAGACGCTTTAAATATAGAAAGAGAATTTGTCACAGAATCATTGCCAGTAAGTTTAATTGGAATGAACGCTAAGTTAATGACACAATACCTAGAATTTGTAACCGACAGATTATTAGGAGAGTTCAATTGTGAAAATGAATACAACGCCACCAATCCCTTTGATTTTATGGAAATGATTTCTCTTGAAGGAAAAACTAATTTCTTCGAAAAAAGAGTATCTGAATATCAAAAAGCCGGAGTTAAATCTGGAGGGACAGGAAGCATCAGTTTTGATGCTGATTTCTAGGGATCTGCTCTAGAAAAAAATAGTACCAAAAAGTTATCTGGTACACAACCAAATCAAAATATTATAATCGCTTCGGCGATTGCAACTAATTAAAAACAATAGCAGCATGTATGTAGTAAAAAGAGACGGCAAAAAAGAGCCAGTGATGTTCGACAAAATCACGGCAAGAGTAAAGAAAATGTGTTATGGGCTTAACAAGATTGTAGACCCAGTTAAAGTAGCCATGCGTGTTATTGAGGGATTGTATGACGGAGTTACTACACCAGAATTAGATAGTTTAGCAGCAGAAATTGCCGCTACCATGACAACTGCTCACCCAGATTACGCAAAACTAGCTGCAAGAATTGCTGTATCTAACTTACATAAAAACACCAAGAAATCTTTCTCTGAAACCATGGTGGATTTATATGAATATGTAAATCCAAGAACGGGTAAAAAAGCACCGTTGTTATCTGACGAAGTTTTTAAAATAATAACTGATAATGCAGAAAAATTAGATTCTACGATTATTTATAGCAGAGATTTTAATTATGACTTTTTTGGGTTTAAAACTTTAGAGCGTTCTTATTTATTAAAATTAAATGGAACTATTGTTGAAAGACCTCAGCATATGTTGATGCGTGTTTCTATTGGGATTCATTTAAATGACATTGATGAAGCAATTGCTACATATGAATTGATGAGTAAGAAGTTTTTTACCCACGCCACTCCAACCTTGTTCAATGCAGGTACACCAAAACCACAAATGTCCTCTTGTTTTTTATTACAAATGCAAGATGATAGTATTGATGGAATCTACGATACATTGAAACAAACTGCTAAAATTTCGCAATCTGCAGGGGGTATTGGATTGTCTATTCACAATGTACGAGCCACAGGATCTTATATTAGAGGGACTAATGGAACTTCCAATGGAATAGTACCCATGTTAAAGGTATTTAATGACACAGCTCGTTACGTAGACCAAGGAGGAGGAAAACGTAAAGGATCTTTTGCGATGTATATAGAGCCTTGGCATGCAGATATCTTTGAATTTCTAGATTTGAAAAAGAATCATGGAAAAGAAGAGATGCGTGCTAGAGATTTATTTTATGCCATGTGGATGCCAGATTTATTCATGAAAAGAGTACAAGAGGATGGTCAATGGACTTTGATGTGTCCAAATGAATGCCCGCACTTATTCGATACTTATGGAGATGAATTCGAAAAGTTGTACGAAGGTTATGAAAAAGTTGGTAAAGGAAGAAAAACAATCAAAGCAAGAGAGCTTTGGGAAAAAATATTAGAATCTCAAATAGAAACCGGTACTCCCTATATGCTTTATAAAGATGCTGTAAACCGTAAATCAAATCACAAAAATTTAGGAACTATTCGTTCTTCAAATTTGTGTACAGAAATTATGGAATATACAGCTAATGACGAAGTTGCGGTATGTAATCTAGCATCCATTGCATTGCCAATGTTTATTAGTGAGAACGAATCTGGAGAAAAGTATTTCAATCACAAAAAATTATACGATGTAACCAAAAAAGTGATTAGAAACTTAGATACTGTTATCGATCGAAATTATTATCCAGTTCAAGAGGCTGAAAATTCTAATTTTAGACACAGACCTGTAGGCTTAGGAGTTCAAGGGTTAGCAGATGCCTTTATCATGTTGCGTTTACCTTTTACTTCTGATGCAGCAAAAAAATTAAATAAAGATATTTTTGAGACCTTATATTTTGCTTCAGTTCAATCTTCTATGGAGATTGCAAAAGCTAAAGAGCCATATTCTACATTTAAAGGATCACCAATGTCTGAAGGCGAACTTCAATTTAACATGTGGGGAATCAATGATGAAGATTTGAGTGGAAATTGGGATTGGAAAAAGTTGCGTAAAAATGTAATTAAACACGGTGTTAGAAATTCATTATTGGTGGCTCCAATGCCAACCGCTTCAACATCTCAGATTTTAGGAAATAATGAAGCTTTTGAGCCTTATACTTCAAACATCTATACAAGACGTGTTCTTTCCGGAGAATTTATAGTTGTGAATAAACACCTATTAGAAGATTTAGTAGAGATGGAACTTTGGGATAATAATATGAAGGAAGAGATCATGAGAGCAAATGGATCTATCCAACATATAGATAAGATTCCACAAAATATTAAAGAACTCTATAAAACTGTATGGGAAATGAGTATGAAAGATATTATTGATATGGCACGCCATAGAGGATATTTTATAGATCAATCACAATCGTTAAATCTTTTCATGCAAGATGCAGATTATGCGAAACTAACCTCTATGCATTTTTATGCTTGGAAGTCTGGATTAAAAACTGGAATGTATTATTTAAGAACTAAATCTGCTGTAAATGCGATTCAGTTTACGCTTTCTAAAGAAAAGAAAAAAACACCACAAGAGCAAGATGCACCGATGACACCAGAAGAATTTAAAGCTATGGTGGAATCCTCAAAAAATGGAGGACCAGATGATGATTGCTTGATGTGTGGATCATAGAAATTAATTAATTTATTTCTTAAAAAGAATCTCAATATATTTGAGGTTCTTTTTTTATCTAAAATCAAAATCATAATTATATGATGAACTGGGAACAATTACTTTCTTTAAAACGTTTTGGTGACATTCAAAAGCGCCCAAGAGCCAAGCAAGATGAGACACGACTGGGCTTTGAAGTAGATTTTGATAGAATTATATTTTCAGAAGCTTTTCGAAGTTTACAAGATAAAACACAAGTTATTCCCCTATCTCAAACAGATTTTGTTCATACTCGACTTACCCATAGCCTAGAAGTATCTGTAGTAGGAAGAACCTTAGGAAGAAGAGTAGGTAAAGTTTTATTGGAAAGGTATCCCAATCTAAAACAATTGGGCTATTCATTTAATGATTTTGGAGCTATTGTAGCAGCAGCTTCTGTTATGCATGATATAGGAAATCCTCCTTTTGGTCACTCAGGAGAAAAAGCCATTGGAGAGTATTTTAAAACAGGTAAAGGATTACAATATAAAGAGGCATTATCAGCAGAAGAATATCAAGATCTTATAGACTTTGAAGGAAATGCCAATGGACTTAAAATTTTGACTGAAAACAGAGAAGGAGTTTATGGTGGCTTACGCTTATCCTATGCAACTTTAGGAGCTTTTATAAAATATCCTAAAGAGTCTTTACCCAAAAAACCAACTACACACATAACAGACAAAAAATACGGCTGTTTTCAGTCGGAAAAAGAGGCTTTCTTAGACATTGTTGAAGATTTAGGCTTACTCAATAAGTCTAAAACAGCAGCCATTAGTTACCACAGGCATCCTTTAGCTTTTTTAGTAGAAGCAGCTGATGATATTTGTTATACAATTATAGATTTTGAGGATGGAATTAATTTAGGATTAATAGAGGAAGAATTTGCCTTAGAATATCTAATTAAACTTGTAAAAAATACCATTGACACAAAAAAATACCATTCATTAAAATTTAAAAAAGACAGAGTTAGTTATCTCAGAGCATTGGCTATTAATACACTAATTAACGAAGCTGTAGCTATTTTTTTAGCAAATGAAACCGCTATTTTAGAGGGAACATTCTCTACCCCTCTATTAGATAAATGTGCCTATGAGGCACAGATTAATGATATTTTAAAAATCAGTATTTCAAAAATATATAAGAGTCAAGAAGTCGTAGAAAAAGAAGTAGCAGGATATAAAATAATCGCAGATTTATTAGATGTTTTTGTAACTGCTTTAAATAACCATCATTTAGGAACTCCAACTAATTATGATCGTTTACTACTCAATTTGCTACCTGAAGAATTCATGATCAATTCTGAATCTCCTTACGAAAGAATTATGGCTATATGTACTTATGTTTCTAGAATGTCAGACAGCTACGCAATTAGAATTCACAAAAAGATACAGGGAAGTATTATCTAATAATAAGCTTTTTTATGATAGGTCTCTTATCAATTGTTTGATTGAAGCGATATCGATACCATTCATTTTTTGAAGTTCTTCAATTGTTCCATGCTCCACAAAATGATCTTGAATTCCTAAGACTTTCACATTATTTTTGTAGTCATATTTAGCAATAAATTCTAGAATAACTGAGCCAAACCCACCTTTTTCTGCACCCTCTTCAAGGGTAATAATCTGGTTAAAATTAGTACAGATATTATGCAGTAATTTTTCATCTAAAGGCTTAGCAAACCGCATATCATAATGAGCAATATTTGGAAATTCTTCTAGTGCTTTTGTGACATTATTTCCTATAGCTCCTATTGAAAGTATGGCAATATTTTTCCCTTCCTGCAAACAAACTCCAGTTCCTAGCTCAATGATTTCAAAGGGTTTTTTCCAATCAATTGTAATACCTCTACCTCTAGGGTATCGAATTGCGATAGGGTGTTTTAACCCTTCTTGTGCAGTATATAGTATGTTTCTTAACTCTATTTCATTCCTTGGCGCAAAAACAATCATATTTGGTATAGCTCTCATATAAGCAATATCAAAAACACCATGGTGAGTAGCCCCATCTTCACCAACTAATCCAGCCCTATCTATGCAAAAGACAACAGGTAGGTTTTGTAGCGCTACATCGTGTATGATTTGATCATAGGCTCGTTGAATAAAAGTAGAATAAATGTTACAAAAAGGAATCATTCCTTGAGTGGCCATTCCAGCAGCTAAGGTTACAGCATGTTGTTCTGCGATACCAACGTCAAAAGTTCTTTCAGGGAATTCTTTAAGCATCATTTTTAGGGAACTTCCTGAAAGCATTGCAGGAGTAATTCCAATAATCTTTTTATTTTTTCTGGCCAGTTCAACAATAGTTTCTCCAAATACATCTTGATATTTAGGAGACAATCCTTCGCTATTTTTCGGGAGGATTTCTCCTGTTTTTGCATCAAATTGACCTGGAGAGTGGTAAGTTACCTGATCTTTTTCTGCCTGAATTAATCCTTTTCCTTTTGTAGTAATAACATGTAAAAATTTTGGGCCTTTTTTGTTTTTAAGTCGCTTGAGTTCTCGTAATAAACTTTTAAAATTATGACCATCAATAGGTCCTGAATAATCGAAATTTAAGGCTTTAATAATGTTATTCTGTGCCAAAGATCGATCTGTTTTTACTTTGGTTAAATATTCTTTCAAGGCACCTACAGACGGATCAATACCAATGGCATTATCATTTAAGATAATTAATAGATTAGCATCACTAACCCCAGCATGATTTAGAGCTTCAAAAGCCATACCACTAGCAATAGAGGCATCGCCAATGACTGCGATATGTTGTTTTTCAGTCTCACCTTTTAAAGAAGAAGCAATAGCCATTCCTAAGGCAGCCGAAATAGAAGTAGAAGAGTGTCCTACTCCAAACATATCATATTCACTTTCAGCTCTTTTTGGGAATCCAGAAATTCCACCCAATTGTCTGTTGGTATGAAAAACGTCTTTTCTACCGGTTAAAATTTTATGACCGTACGCTTGGTGACCTACATCCCAGACCAAAACATCTTTTGGGGTATCAAATAAGTAATGTAAAGCAATAGTAAGCTCAACTACTCCTAGACTAGCTCCCAAATGCCCTTGTTTTGTAGCTACAATGTCAATGATAAATGCACGCAATTCCTCTGCCAATTCTGGCAACTGATCTTTAGTTAGTTTTCTAAGATCTGATGGAAATTTTATGGTGTCAAGTAAAGCATTGATCATATCACAAAAATACAATTTTACAACTCAAAAGATATTTGTAATATTGAATAAATATTTTTTAAAATGATTCAGCCTTTTGACGATACTTATTTTATGAAAAAAGCACTTCAGGAAGCTGAACTTGCTTTTATGAAAAAAGAGGTTCCTGTAGGGGCTGTGATTGTCATGAATGATAAAATTATTGCGAGGGCACATAATCTTACCGAAACACTAAACGATGTAACAGCACATGCAGAAATGCAAGCGTTTACTGCAGCAGCAGATTTCCTTGGTGGAAAATATTTAAAAGAATGTACGCTTTATGTAACCTTAGAACCCTGCCAAATGTGCGCAGGTGCAAGCTATTGGGCACAATTGGGTAAGATTGTATATGGAGCTTCTGAGCCTCAAAGAGGTTTTGTTAATTCTCAGACAATTTTACATCCTAAAACAAAAGTAGTTAGTGGAGTTTTAGAAAATGAATGCAGCCTTTTACTCAAGCGGTTTTTTATTGAAAAACGGAATTTGAACTAATAATTTAAAATTATACTTTTTTAATAACACTGGTTACAATCCCCCAAATTACAAAATCATTTTCTTCAGTAATTTTAATACTAGGATATTCTGGGTTTTCTGGTTGAAGCCATACATGACCATCACTCACTTTTAAACGTTTTACAGTAAACTCGCCATCTAAAAAACAAACAGCGATCCTGTTGTTTTCAGGCTCAAGACTTCTGTCAATGACTAATAAATCTTTATCATCTAAACCAGCCCCAATCATAGATTGTCCGTTTACTTTTGCAAAAAATGTTGCTTCCTTGTTGGTAATTAATTCTTCATCTAGAGAAATCCTAGTTTCTGTAAAATCATCTGCAGGTGAAGGGAAACCAGCTGAAATTCCTATATCAATAAAAATTGCACCAGTACTCTTTGATGTTTTTGGAGTGAAGAATTGAAGTGATTTTGTCATTTATTTTACGGTAATAATATCGTTTATTTTTGTGGTATACTTTGGAGAAAGGTGTTCTTGTTTCATTTTCCAAGTTCGTTGTAAGTCTTGATTTGCTAATTTTATAGTGTTTGTTTTAAACTTTTTATTTAAATGATCTATAGCAGACATTAATGGTTTGTGTTTTGGGTTTTCATGAAGAAATAAATTTAATTGATGATTGTTTGTAGGCACTAGCCCAGTAACAATAACTCCGGCTTTCTTGTAATGAATTCCTTTTTTAAACATTGTTTTTACAGCTTCTACTGCAGCTTTTGTAATGCTAAGGGTAGAATCTGTAGGATATGAAAAAACAACAGTTTTTGATGCGCTATATTGTTCAGTATTTTTTTTGTGACGATCACTTCTTAGCATTATAATGATCATATGACAACTAGATTTTTGTGCGCGTAATTTTTCAGAGCAACATGCAGCAAATGTAGAAATTCTTTCAGTAATATCTTCAATATCTGAATAGGTCTGCTCAAAGCTTCTAGTCGTTGAAATAGAGCGTTTTATTTCTTTTATTTCGAATTCAATTGTTGGAATCCCTTCTAAGTCTTTTTTTAATCTCCATTCTGTAATTGAAAAGTTCCGACGAACCCATTCATCAGATAATAGTGTAAAATCAAATGCTGTTTTACATCCCTTTAACGTCAGCCGTTTTTCTAGACGGCGACCAATTCCCCATACATTTTTAATAGCAGTCCATTTGAGCCCTTTTAATCGCTTCTCTTCTGTATCAATTACGTAAACACCGCCAGTTTCTTTTGGAAATTTTCTTGCAATCTTATTTGCTACCTTACAGAGTGCTTTGGTTGGAGCAATTCCTACACATGTTGGAATTCCGGTCCATTTTATAATTCGTTGTCGAATACTCTTCCCGTATGTATTAAAATCATGCTGATCAAACCCCGTAAGATCTATAAAAGCCTCATCAATACTATAGACCTCAACATTAGGTGAAAATTGCTCTAGGATTGTCATAACTCTTGCACTCATATCCCCATATAGTGGATAGTTAGAAGATAGAACAGTAATCTGATGATACTTGCAGAAATTTTTCCATTTAAAAATAGGAGCACCCATTGGAAGGTTTAATTTCTTAACCTCATCACTTCTAGCAATTATACAACCGTCATTATTACTTAATATAGCAACAGGTTTATTTTGCAAGCTAGGGTTAAATACCCGCTCGCAAGAAGCATAAAAGTTATTACAATCTACTAAGGCATACATAATTGTAAAGATACAAACAAGAAAGTGCTAAAGAATACCATTGAGTTACTTATATTTGAAAAAAAGGATAAGAATTATGAACATCTTTGATATTGTAATAGTAGTTATTTTAGTTTTTGCTTTTGTAAGAGGTTTTATGAAAGGATTTTTTGTGGAAATAGCTTCTTTAATTGCTTTAATTGGAGGTATTTATGGAGCCATCTACTTTTCTTATTTTGCTGCAAATATTTTAAAAGAGTATGTAGAGTGGAGTGAGAATTATATTACTTTAACTGCATTTGCAGTTACGTTTATAGTCATTGTAATTTCTGTTTCTTCTTTAGGGAAGGTCTTTACAAAAATGGCAAATTTTGTGGCGTTAGGAATGATTAATAAAATACTAGGAGGTGTTTTTGCTCTATTAAAAAGTGTAGTAATTTTAAGTGTAATATTTATCTTTTTTGCTCGGTTAAATAGCGTAATTGTTTTTGTAGAAAAAGAAACATTTGAGACTTCTGTGTTATACACACCTGTAAAGAAAATTGTTCCCACAATATTTCCTCAAATTATTAAACAGATTGATGAAAAGAAAAATAAATAAAATAATTCATTACTTCGGAACAGTGGAAATGTTCTGATAAAAAATGAGGTATTTATACATTGTTTACTAAAACTATTTGTTGTTCTTTTTAATCCATTGTATGCAAGCATCAATACCTTTAAATATTTTATCATCTCCAATAAGATCGGGAATAATATCAATGCGTTCCATCATAAATCTGGGTTGTTGTTGAGGACCTACAAAAAGTACTGTTTTATCCGAATCTCTCAAGCGAACGAGCATGTCTTCTAAAGCATATAAGCCCGATTGATCCATATAAGGCATTCGGTCCATTCGAATAACTATAGTATGGGCAGAGGACGGAATTTGCTTTGATAATTGTTGAAATTCACTAGTAAATCCAAAGAATAATGGTCCGTTGATGTGCTTTACAAAAACAGTATTTTTTAATTCTTTTGTTATGCCTTTTTCATCATCCCAAGAATCTTCATCTAAAGCTGTCACAGTTGATTTTTGAGCTGTCAAATCACCTGTTTTTTTCATAAAAATTAGAGAGGCAAATACCAAGCCAATCCCAACAGCATAGATTAAATCCCAGAATGTGGCAAGAAGCATTACAGTAAACATAATTAATACCTCTGAACTAAGTTTTACAGGCCCAATTTTAATATCTTTAGGTAAAGAAGAAATGGCTTTTAATCCTTTATAATCAATTACACCAATTCCTACAGTAACTAAAATCCCTGCCAAAACAGCTTGTGGTATTTTAGAGGCTACAGACCCCAATCCTAAAAGGATTACAAGTAGCATTATACTAGCAATCATTCCGGATAATTTTGTTTTCCCTCCTGCATTAATATTCACTACCGTTCTGATGGTTGCCCCGGCTCCAGGAATTCCTCCAAAAATAGAAGCAATACTATTTCCAATCCCTTGACCTATCAATTCTCTATTGGGTTTGTGTTTAGTTTTGGTCATGTTGTCTGCTACAACACTTGTAAGTAGAGAGTCGATAGACCCTAAAAGCGCTAGAGTAAGGGCTGTAAGAATGTATGGACTAACAGAATTAAAATCAAAAGATGTAAAAATATCCACATTAGGCATAGGGAAATCTGTTGGAATTTCTTCTATAGAAACATAGTTTAAATTAAATGCTACAGCAACTCCAGAGACTCCAACTAAAGCAACTAGTGAACTGGGAATTTTTGTTGTAATGCGTTTGAATCCATAAATAATAAAAATAGTGCTTAATGTTAGAAGAAGCTCTAACCAGCTAACTTTTTGAAACATTCTAGGGAGTGTTGTAATAGCTCCTAAAACTCCAGAAGCTTCTTTTTTTGCTAAATTTTGAGCTTCTTTATACACATCATCAGATGAAATGAGTTCCCCTTGATTTACAGTTTCTTGAAATTCTTTTAAGGTTAAAATACCTTCTTTTTTTGCCTTATCGTCTAATATATTTTTTAGAACGGCTTGCCCTGCTAAAGCTTCGAATTGTTGAACAAATTGGGTGTCTTTTTTGACATTATATCCAAGTGAAGGAGCAAACTGAGAGATGATTATCATTAATCCTATGGCAGTCATAAAACCCGATACTACAGGGTATGGGATGTAACGAATATACTTTCCTAATCCTAATCCGCCTAATCCAATCTGAAAGATTCCTGCAAGAAGAAATACAGTTAAGATAGCAGGAAGAGCTTTATTAACATCTCCATTATTAGCTGCAATAATCCCTGCAATTACAACAGTACTCAAAGCTGTCATTGGAGCTGTGGGACCAGAAATTTGTGTAGATGTTCCTCCAAATAGCGCTGCAAAGAAACTAATAAAAATAGCACCATATAAACCAGCACTAGGGCCAAGACCGGATGCAACACCAAAAGCTAAAGCCAAAGGTAGGGCTACAACACCTGCTGTAATTCCTCCAAAGAGGTCTCCGCGTAGATTAGAAAAAAGATGTTTCATAAGCAATTGATGTTGTGTGTAATATACTAGTTTTTAAACTAAAAAAACCAATGAAATTCATTGGCTTTTAGATATTATTTTTAGAAATTCACAAAGGTGATGATATTGATCTGATCTCGACTAGTGGTTTCAAAAACTTGACTCATATAACCAAGTTCAAGTTTGATTCCCTTGCCTATTTTGTAACCTAGCCCACCATAAATTCGATTTCTGTCAAAAATTTTTGATTCTCCATTTAAAAAGATTTCATTATAAGCAGAAAGGTAATACTTTGGGTTCTTTAGAGGAATATTCATTCCTAGAAAGTAGCGAAACCGTGTTTTAAAATCACTTTCCACAAAACGTTGTTCAAATCGGTATCGATGTTGTAAATTAAAGTTACCAATACTTTGCTTGGTAATGAATTGTTGAAAAATTCTATGCTCTTCAATTGTTGCTTGGTCGTCGACGTTCCCAGTAAAATTTTCGGAGTTAATATATCCGTATCCTAACAACAGGTTACTTTTTGAACCTATATCATATCCAAGTCCTGTACGAATTAATAATTGTTCGAGGTCACCGATAGCATTATAATTTCTATACTGGATTTCATGATGTAAATTCCATTTGCTGTTTAGTTGTTTACTACCAATATATATTAACCAGTTTCCTGGACCACTTTCTTGAGAAAAAGCGCTCAATGAGATGAGCGCTATTCCTAATGTGCATATAAATTTTTTCATTACTAATAATCTTTATGATTATTGTGGAGAATAAGGTAAATGAGATCCGTGAAGAATTATTTTTAATTCACCTTGATCATTTTTAGAATAAGCAAATGAATACTCTACTTTTACGATATCACCAGTTCCTACAACTGTAAAGTAGTAGTTCCCCATAGCTATTGCCATATTACCAATAATATTGATACCAAGGCTTTCCCAACGGACATGAGACCAGGGCTTGATTGCAAAACCATGATCTTCTGAGAAGTTTGAGTTTCCGCCTACGAAATAAGACAATGCTCCTTCAAATGTTGGTCTAAATTGCTTTTCTGCAGCAAGGGTTGGTTTGAATAAAACGCTTCCTGAGCGGTCTGACCCATAGTTATAAAATTGATCAATATGTTCTTCTGCAGCAGCACTGTAGTCTCCTTCGTTTTGAAAAACATTTCCGATTTTTACGATTCCTTCTCCCCAAGCTTGTTGAGCGTCAAGAACTTCTTGTTCTGTAATAATGTGATTACTCATTTTTTTGTTTTTAAGATTTAATAATAAATATATTTTAATTTAGCTTTTATTTAATTTAAAAAATTCAATAAAACTATCTGGATTTTTAGTGGTACCTCTCTCAGAGTACAATTTTATATCGATATTTCTTTCCTTAGCTTTGAAGGCAAAATCTTCTAAAATTTCGATGATGTCGTTATCTAAATAACGCGTTTTTCTCACATCCAATTCTAAGTTTGTATTTTTCTCTAGACGGTCTAACTCTGTAAGGATAGCTCCTTTGTTAAAGAAGGTTACTTCTTCAGCAAGAGTCATTTTAACGGTATTGCTTCCAGCACTTTTTTCTTCAATATTTAAAAAGTGTGAGTTTTGGAAACTCTTAATAAGAATTACCACAATTCCAACACTTAATCCTAATCCAATACCCAACAATAAGTCTCCTGTAACTGCCATTGGTAAAACGGTAGTCATAAAAGGCAACCATTGTTTCCATCCAAGCTGAAACATGCTCTTAAAAGTAGAAGGTTTAGCCAATTTAAAACCAACTACAAACAAAACTGCAGCCAATACTGAAAGTGGAATTTGATTTAACAACTTTGGAATTAAGATTACGGAAATTAAAAGGAAAAAACCGTGAATAATGGCAGACAATTTACTTTTACCTCCAGATTGAATGTTTGCGGAACTTCTTACAATAACTTGAGTAATTGGTAATCCTCCAATCATTCCTGAAATAATATTTCCTGTTCCCTGTGCTATTAATTCTCTGTTGGTTGGTGTAACATTTTTATCTGGGTCTAATTTGTCTGTAGCTTCAACACAAAGCAATGTTTCTAAACTAGCTACAATTGCAATAGTGATGGCAATAACCCAAACATTTTTATCACTAATAGCAGAAAAATTAGGGAAACTAAACTGCCCCTTAAAATTTTCAAAACTATCTGGAATAGGAACTGATACTAATTGCTCTTTGGTTAATCCAATGCCAGTATCTTTGGTAAAAATGTAAAAAATAATACCAGCTACCACAGCTACTAAAGGTCCTTGAATAAGTTGGAAAATTTTGCCTTTTTTAGACAAAATATTTGACCATAATAGTAGAATACCCAAAGAAATGAGACCAATTAACATAGCTCCCATACTAATGTTACCACTAATTAATGCATTCAAAGAGTTTAACAATCCAGAGATTAAGTTATCCCATTCAACTTGAAGGAATTCATATTCTCCTGTAGGATTTTTATCCATTCCAAAGAAGTATGGAATTTGTTTTAAAATGATGATAATTCCAATACCTGTAAGCATTCCTTTGATAACAGATGATGGAAAGAAATAGGCAATTATACCAGCCCTTGCAATTCCTAGAAGTATCTGAATGATTCCTCCTAATACTACCGCGACTAAGAATTTTTCAAAACCACCATTCTCCAAACCGCCTAAGGTTGAAATGGCTGCTAAAACGATGGCTGCCAATCCAGCGGCAGGTCCACTTACTCCAATGCTAGACCCACTGATACTGGCAACAACAATACCTCCGATTATTCCGGCGATAAGTCCAGAAAAAAGTGGAGCTCCACTTGCTAATGCTATACCTAAACACAAAGGTAAGGCTACAAAAAACACCACAATACTTGCGGGTAAATCGCTCTTGATATTTTTAAACATAATAAATTTTTGATGATTTCAACCCTAATATTATTTATAAAAGGCTGAAAAAAATGATTATTTAACTTAATTGATTAAACGGGTAAATTCTAGGAAATTAGTTCAGGTGGTGGTGAAACTAATTTATTATAATAAGAAGTATAATTTTTAGAGTAGAAACTAATTTGTTTCTTATTCTTGAGTCCAGTATAAAAATTCGAGATATCTAAAGAATAGTAGTTTTTTACTTCTAAATCTTTAGAAGATTCTTTCCCGTTCTTTTCTTCTTCCTCTCCTATGTCAACAACTTCAATTTTAGAAGTTTCTTCAATTAGGCACATATAAGAGGGTGTTGCTACTGAAATTAGTAGTACAAGTGAAAAAAAATAAGTGATTAATTGTTTAGACATTGTTTAAAAATTATGCAAAGATACTACACAGACAGATTTAATTTGTTAAATTTTTTTAAAAAAAAGTTAATAATTTCATTTTATCAGCAATAATCCAACCAGTTTTTCCATCGGCAATTCTAATTTTTCTCCAGTTATCTACACTATCTAAGACTAATACTTTTGTGCCCTCGTGGAGTGTAAATATGTTTTCACTATTTTCTGTCGGAGCATTATTAATATCAATTTCTTTGCTGAATATAATTGCCTCTACAGTTGTATTTGTATAGGCATACTCTTTCATAGTAAAAAATAAAGTAATTGCTAATAGTAGAAAACTAAGCACACTGGTTACAAAAAACAAACGTTTTTTTGATGGTGTAAACGAAAAATAAAATAATAGAAACAGTAATGCTCCAAGAACAGAAAAAATAACGCTAACAACTGCCCATTCGTTGTAGGATAACTTTTTTACTATTGAACCATCTAGTTTTTGAAAAATTGTTTTTGGGATTTCTTCGATGGCATCTATTGTGAGTCTTTTTGCAAATACTAAATTACTTCGCGCATCCTCATTTAAAGGATTTAAAAGAAGTGCCTTTTCATAATTATAAATTGCGGGTGCAACTTGGTTTAGTTTGTAATAACAATTACCTAAATTATAATATAATTCTGAGGAAATAAGCCCAAGTGATTCTATTTGCTCGTAGCTAGAAATTGCTTCAGAATAGTTAGATAACTTATACTGTTTATTTCCTTCGTTAAATAACTTCTCAGGGTTTTGAGAAAACAACTGACATGATACAAATAGTAGTAAAATTAGATTTTTTTTCATCTTACAATTGTTTATCTATTTGAGTGATTACTGACTTAGCTTTTTCATAATCATCTTTCATTTCTACTGCAGTTACAGGAGAATATCTGGCCATATCGCAACTATTAAAGACCTCTATAAATGAGTTGATATCATTTTCATTTACTCCTTCTTTTTTTAATAATCCTGTGATTTTCTCTTTACTAATATCTGAGGTTTCAATTTTTAATTTGGCTTTCAAATAATTGTGAAGTGCTTTCTCTAATGCTACATAAAAAGCTTCTTTTGTTCCTAATTGTTTTTTTGCTTCAGAAAGATATTTTTTTGCTAAACGATCTGCTTTCCTTAACTTATTTCCAAGAACATCATTACTTCTTGCTTTATTTTTTTTAGCAATTACAATTCCAACAGGAATAAATAATAAGGGAAGTATTAAGATTAAATAATAGAGTTTTGAAGCATAGAAATCTGATTTTTTTGCTAAATAAAATGTGCTATTTGTTTGAATGTATCTGAAATTGTTGCCAGTAATAATAATCTCTTTCTTAGTGTTTGCATCTATATCAGAGTCTGTAACCAACTCTTTTCCTTCTAGAACCTCAACAAAAAGATCTTCTGAAGTTAAAGTCACATATTTTTTTTCTTTAAGGTCAAAATAAGAGAATTCTGTACTTGGAATTTTATACTTTCCTTTAAATTGTGGGACAACGGTATAATTTTTAGTTACTGAGCCTCTAATTCCTCTAGAATTAATAGTAATCTTTTCTTTTTGCTCAGGGGTAAAAACCTCTAATTCTGAAGGTGTTTTTATTTCTGGTAATTCAAATAATTTCAAATTTCCATTACCAGTAACTTTTACTGAAACTGTTGCTGATTCATTAGACTTTAAAATATTTTTACTTGAACTTACTACAAAGTTAAAATCACCAACAGCTCCATTAAAACTTTCAGGCTTTCCATCTATTGGTAATGCTTTAGATTGAATAAACTTTTTAGCCGAAGCAAAACTTTTTGTTACATTTCTTATAATAGGGTTTCCAAAGAAATCCCCTCTTCCTGTTGGAACTCCAATTACAATATCCATTTTGATAGGGTCTATTGTAAGTTTCCCAGATTTTGTAGGAATTAAAAGGGCTTTCTGCAAAACAACATATCGATATTGTTCTCCATTATAGGTTCCATTTTTTGCGTTTAATCCACGTATTTTAATATCCTGATTCCAAAACCCATTATACTGAGGAGATTCTGTATATGAAAAATCCCTTACACTGATGTTTTGACTAACATACAATCTATATTCTACATAAATACCCTCTCCAACGTAGGGATTAGATTTTGAAATTTCTGCCACCAAGTGAACATTTTGTTGAGCAATGTAGTTTGGATCGTTTGGGTCTTTAGGAATTTCTACGGGATCTAAAACAATTATTTTGACGGGTTTAGATTTTAGGACCTTATTGTTAAGTTTTATACTTGCGTATGGGATTAAAAATTCACCCTTTCTCAAAGGTTTTATTATGTAGCTATACGATTGAGAAAAACTAGCTTTTCCATTAATCCAAGATTGGCTAATGGATTGGCTTGGCCCACTAACAATTTGGAAATTTTTAAAGTTAGGAGGTTCAAAATTATCTGCTCCTTGTTTATTAACGGTAAATTGAATTTTTAACCTTTGGTTGAGCCCTAATTTATTTTTACTAACTGTTGAAATAAGTTCAGGGGTTTGTGCAAATGCAGACCAACTCCATAGAGCGCATAAAATTAGAATATATAAAACTTTATTCTTCTTCATTTTTATTAGCTAAGAATTCACAAATATAAAAATTACCAATCTTTTTCTTGTTTAACTTTAGATCCTTTTGCTTTTTTTGCATTTAATTTTTTCTGAGTTTTTTTCTCTTCATTTTTCAAACTCTCTAGCAATTGTTTAATCTGTTGAGGTGACATTTTACTCGGTTGAGGTTTTTGTTTTTTTTGATCCTTTTTCTTAGGGTCTTGTTTTTTCTTGTCATCACCTTTTTCGTCATTATTTTTAGGATCTTTTTTGTCTTTATCGTCTCCTTCTTTTTTGTCTTTATCCTTGTTTTTATCTTTGTCCTTATTCTTCTCTTTATCTTTATTTTTGTCTTTACCCTTGTCTTTGTTTTTATCTTTGTCTTTGTTTTGTTCGTCTTCAAGCAGCTTTTGAGCTACCGCTAAATTATAACGCGTTTCATCGTCTTTTGGATTACTACGAAGAGCATTCTTAAAAGCATCTACAGCACCTTTGTAATTTTTTTCTTGAAGCATTGCATTTCCGATATTGTGATAGCCCTCAGCTTTTTCAAAAGCATCTTTTGCATTTTCTACGGTAATATTATATTGTGGAATAGCTTCTTTGTAATTTTTTTCTTGGTATAGAGAGTTGCCTAAATTATAAGTTGCTTTTTTGTAACTACTATTTTTTTCTAAAGCTTTTTTATAGGCAATAGAAGCATCTGTAAAATTATTTTGATTGTATAGCAGGTTTCCTTCTCTAACTAATTTCCTAGCTTCTCTTTGAAGTGTAATAGAATCTTTTTGAGCATGTGCTGATGTTGAGATAACAAACAATATAAAAGCAAAACATGTAGATATAAAGTTTTTCATTTTTTATAGTTTAAGTGTCTTTTTCATTGAATAAATCTATCTTTTTTAGCCACCTTGTTTTCTTGTCTAGTAAAAAAACATCAAGGATTAAAAACAAAAGGCCTATTGCTAAAAACCATTGAAATTGGTCTTTATAATCTGAAAATTGTTTGGTTTCAAATTCTGTTTTTTGAGCATTGCTTATAATTTCTTCTATGGCTTTTACAGGTTTGTCTGTTAAATTACCATCAATATAATTACCGTTAGCTACATTGGCCACCCCTTTCAAAAGATCAGAATTACGTTTCGTTAAAACAGTTTCTCCTTTGTATTTTTTATAACCAATCAAAGAGCCGTTAATTTTCATTGGGATTGGTGCTCCTTTTTCTGACCCAACACCTATGGTATATACTTTTACACCATCATTAGAAATATTTTGCGCCAACTGCTTTGTTTCTTCTTGATGATCTTCTCCATCAGAGATAATAATTAAAAACCGATTGGTTTGATCGTCATTATTGTAATATGTTTTTGCTAAATCTAAAGCTTCCTTGATTGCTGTACCTTGACTAGAAACTAAATCAGGATTTGCATTTTGCAAAAACATTTTTGCGGCCCCATGGTCTGTTGTAATTGGTAGAAGGGGATATGCATTTCCTGCATAAATGATAATTCCTACACGATCACTTCCAAGTTTGTCTATAATTTTAGATATAATTTGTTTTGATTTTTCTAATCTATTAGGAGCGATATCTTCGGCTAACATACTTTTAGAAACGTCTAAGGCAAAAACAATATCTACACCCTCTCTTTTTACTGTTTTTAATTTTGTGCCTATTTTAGGGTTTACCAAGGCTAGGATAAGGAATGATATTCCTAAGATAAAAAACAAAAGTTTTAGTGAAGATTTAAAAACCGAGTAGTTTGGAGCTAATTTTATCAATAAACTTGAATCAGCAAATTTTTTCTGAGTTCTTTTTTTCCACCATAATACCATTAGGAAAATTACAACAAGTATTGGTATTGTTGTAAATAGATAAAAATATATGGGTTCCTCTAGTCTGTATAACATTATATAAAACTTCTAAACACTGTGTTCTTCAAAATAAATTCCAACAACAATAAACCACCACCAATAAAAATTAAAAACCTGTATTTTTCTTGATAGTTATAATATTTAAATTCTTCAATTTTAGTTTTTTCTAATACATCAATTTCATCGTAAATTTCTTGTAACTTGCTATTATCTGTAGCTCTAAAATATTGTCCTTGGGTTTCACTTGCAATAAATTGAAGTAATTCCTCGTCTATTTCCACCTTTTGTTTTCTAAACTGCAATCTTCCTCTAGAGTCTCTACTTACTGGAAAATCTGCCATTCCATTAGTTCCAATACCTACAGTATACACCTTGATATTTAAACCTTTTGCAAGCTCTGTTGCTGTTTTTGGGTCTACAAATCCAGAGTTGTTAACGCCATCGGTTAGGAGTATAATTACTTTACTTTTAGCTTTACTTTCTTTAAGTCTATTCACAGCAGATCCCAGTCCCATTCCAATTGCTGTTCCTCCATCTAGTTGTCCCCATTTAATTTGTGAAATGGTTCTCTTAGTTATTCTTTTATCACTTGTTATTGGAGTTTGTGTAAAACTTTCTCCTGCATATACAACTATACCTATTCTATCATTAGGCCTCCGGTTTACAAAATCTGTTGCTACTATTTTTAAAGCCTCCAGTCGGTTTGGTTTTAAATCTTTAGCCAACATACTAGCAGAAACATCAATAGCCATTACAATATCTATTCCTTTGTTGGTTTTAATTTTTTTACTAACAGCTACATTTCTGGGTCTTGCTAGGGCAACAATCAATAAAGCTAATGCAATTAGCCTGATACCAGAGAGCAAGGGTTTAATTTTTGGCAAAAAGTTGTTTTTTGTACGAAATCCTTTGAGATTAGATACAGTTAAAACAGCAGCTTCTTTCTTCCGTACAAAGAAAAACCAAACAGCTATTAGTGGGATTAGAGTTAATAACCATAAAACCTCAGGGTTGTTAAATTCAAAATTATTCCAATTCATTTTCTTTTGTTTCTTCTATTAATGGAATTGGTTTTAGGTCGTTTAATACTTTTTCGGCAATTCTTCGGTCTTCTTCAATTTCATGTGAAAGTGGAGTAGATTTTGCAAACTTAACCAAATCTGCTTCTTGAAAAAGTGTATTTAGTTTTTTGATAGTTTCTTTACTGAGGTTTATATTTTTTGGGGCATCATAATCAGAGAGAAAAGAAACCAACTCTTGAGTTGTAATTTCTAATGCAGGAATCTCTAATTCTTTTTCTATAAATACCCTAATAATTTCAGTAAGTTCACTGTAATATTTTTTAATTTCATTATTTTGCCACAATAACTTATTATCTAATTCTTGAAGTTTTTGAAGGGCTTCTTCAAAAGGAGGCAATGTGCTAACAGTTTCAGTTTCTTTGATTTCTGGTTTTTTACGTGTCTTAAAATAATAGATGAGTAAACCCACCAATAAGAGTATCAAAACTAACCAGATGATGTAGGGTTTAAAATCATCATAAACCAAAGGTTCGGATTGAATGGCCTTAATTGGGAATACTTTTTGTTGAGTAGTATCTACAGCAATTGTAGCAACATTAATCAATACAGAATCTGATAGAAAACTCCTGTTCTTAATAAATATCTGTTGAGAAGGAATGTAGAAGGCTCCACTATCAAAACCTGTCATCAAGTATTTTTTAATAAGGCTATTTTTAAGGGTGTCAGTTTTTATGTCTTTTACTACTTCTAGGCTAGTTAAGTTTTCTAGTTGCTCAGGAAGAATAACGTTTGCAGTATCTTTTATGACAATTTTAAATAAAAATTGTTCTCCAATTCTAATATTTGTTGTGTCTGTTTCTACACTTACTTTTTGAGAATAAGTAAGTGTTGTAATTAAAAGAAGAAGAACAAGAATTTTTTGTTTTAACTGTATCATCTCCCTTTATGTTTAAAATAACCTAATAATTTTTTTACGTAATCTTCGTCTACCCTTGTGTCAATAGTGCCAGAGCCACTTTTTTTGAAGGTAGTTTTGAAATAATCAGAGAGACGCAAAGCAGCTAGTTTATAATTATTACGAACCCTTTTTGAAGTTGTATTGATAAGCTGTATGGCATTCGTTTCAGCGTCAATCATGGGAACGACTCCAAGATTTGGAATTTCTTCATCATGTTGATCATAAACTCGAATTCCTGTAATGTCATGTTTATTGCCTACAATTTTCAGTGTCTTCTCATAATCATCATCCATAAAATCAGATAACATAAAAACAATGGCTTTCTTTTTCATAACATTTGAGAGGTATTTAAACGCCTCAGATATATCTGTCTGTTTACTTTTAGGCTTAAATTCAATTAATTCACGAATTATTCTTAGTACATGGCTTTTTCCTTTTTTTGGAGGAATAAACAATTCAATTTGATTTGAAAATAGAATAAGGCCAACTTTATCGTTATTTTGGATTGCAGAAAAAGCTAGTGTGGCAGAAATTTCAGTGATGGTATCTTTTTTAAATTGATTTGTAGTTCCAAAACTTTCAGAACCGGAAACATCAACCATAAGCATCATGGTAAGTTCTCTTTCCTCCTCAAAAACTTTTATAAAAGGTTCGTTATAACGAGCAGTAACATTCCAATCAATTGCCCTAACATCGTCTCCAAATTGGTAAGCTCTTACTTCAGAGAATGTCATTCCCCTTCCCTTAAAGGTAGAATGGTATTCTCCACCAAAGATATGATCAGACAAACGCCTGGTCTTAACTTCAATTTTCCTTACTTTTTTAAGTATTTCTTTAGTATCCATGATGTAAACACTATTTTCTGGGTAAACTAAATAATTTTATGAAATTCCTCAAAACTATTAAAACCTTTATCAGTTTAATAAGGTTTTTTCACATAAAGTGTTTATTATGGGACCTCTATTTCATTAATTATTGAGTTAATAATATCTACTGATGAAATATTTTCAGCTTCAGCCTCATAAGTAATTCCAATTCTATGCCTCAAAACATCGTAAACAACAGCTCTTACATCTTCAGGAATCACATAACCTCTTCTTTTAATGAAAGCATAGCATTTGGCTGCTTTTGCCAAATTGATACTTCCCCTTGGTGAAGCTCCAAAACTAATAAGTGGCTTAAGCTGAGAAAGGTTATAGCGTTCAGGATATCTAGTTGCAAAAATGATATCTAAAATATATTTTTCTATTTTTTCATCCATGTAAACTTCATTGGTAGTTTCCCTTGCTTTTAAAATTTCGGCTATAGAAACTACTGGGTTTACAGTTGTGAAACCACCATTTAAATTTTGTCTCATAATGGTTTGCTCATCTGTTAATTTTGGATAATCAATTACAGTTTTAAGCATAAAACGGTCTACTTGTGCTTCGGGTAGTGGATATGTTCCCTCTTGTTCAACAGGGTTTTGAGTAGCCATAACCAAAAAGGGCTCATCTAGTTTAAATGTAGTATCTCCAATTGTAATTTGACGTTCTTGCATGGCTTCAAGTAAGGCTGATTGAACTTTAGCAGGGGCTCTATTAATTTCATCTGCTAGAACAAAATTGGCAAAGATTGGACCTTTCTTGATAGAAAAATCATTGTCCTTCATGTTGTAAATCATGGTACCAACCACATCAGCTGGTAATAAATCAGGGGTAAACTGAACCCTGCTAAAAGACCCTTGAACAGCTTTTGAGAGCGTGTTAATCGCTAATGTTTTTGCTAAACCAGGAACACCTTCAAGTAAAATATGACCATTCCCTAGTAATCCTATAAGTAAACGTTCTATCATTTCTTTTTGACCAACAATTACTTTATTCATCTCTGTGGTAAGTAGGTCTATGAAGGCACTTTCTCGCTCTATTTTTTCATTAATTGCCCTTATATCTATCTCCATTTATCTTTAGTTTGAAAGTTAAAAAAAATTGAAAAACAAATCTACACTATTCGATTTTTTATCATTGTTAAAAATAGGTTAAAGCTAGTTAGAATGGGTTTTTTTCGGTTTTTTAAGTCAAAAATTTAATTTACACATAGTAGGATGCATCATATTAAGCCTGTATTTTTTTGTTTTTAACAAAAAAAAAAGCAACATTTGCAGTTATTATCAATCAATTACACTTATATGAAACAAAATAACTTATTAAAATTTTTTACGGTTATGTTTTTGTTTGCTGGTGCGTTTACAATTAGCGCCCAAACAATTAAAGGAAAAGTAACTGATACTAGCGGAGAAGCTCTATCATTTATGAATGTCGTAGAAAAAGGAACCACAAACGGTACAACAACTAATGAGAATGGTGAGTTTTCTTTAGATGTTAAGAAAATGCCCACAACAATTTCTGTATCTTCTTTAGGATTTAAGACTGTTGAAAAAAGTATTGTAGATGCTAGTTATGTAACCATCGTCTTAGAAGACAGTAATCTTGCTTTAGATGAAGTTGTATTGGTTGGGTCTAGAAATAAAAATAGAACTGTATCTAACACACCAGTTCCAGTTGATGTTATTGATGTTACAGAACTTGTTAGTTCTGGGCCTCAAGTTTCAGTCAATGATATTTTAAATTATGTAGCACCTTCTTTTACGTCTACTTCTCAAACTGTTTCTGATGGAACTGATCATATCAATCCAGCAGCTTTAAGAGGTTTGGGTCCAGATCAAGTATTAGTTCTTATAAATGGAAAAAGAAGACACAATACATCTTTAGTAAATGTAAATAGTACAGTTGGAAGAGGAAGCGTTGGTACTGATATGAACACTATACCTTCTTTTTCAATTAAAAGAATTGAAATTTTAAAGGATGGTGCATCAGCACAGTACGGTAGTGATGCCATTGCAGGTGTAATCAATATTGTATTAAAAAGTAATGAAGGATTAGAATTTCAAGTAAACCAAGGTTCAAATTGGGGAGATCAAGCAAACAACCAAAGTGGTGGTATGGATGGTGAAACTTTTCAATTTGATGTGAATTATGGAATACCTTTAGATGATAAAGGTAGTTTTATTAATTTCACAGGATCTATGTCTACTAGAGCTCCATCATATAGAGCAGGTGCCGAAGGGTTTTCTGGTCAAATATTTGATGCTAGTAATTCTGTAGAATGGATAGGATTAAATTCTGGATATGGTTCAGATATTACTCAATATTCTTTATCTCAGATTCAAACACTTGCTCAAGGAGTAACTCATTTTCCTTTTTCACTAAAAACTCAAATTAATGCTGCTAGTTCAATAGATGAATTAAGAGGGTTATTAAACTTTGATACTTCAGAAAATGAATTAGTTACTAGAGGTCTTACAAGACAAGACTTTAGTATGAGAGTAGGACAGTCTCAACTTAGAAATGGTAAGTTCATGGCCAACATGGAATTAAAGCTTAATGATGATTTTAGCTTTTATGCATTTGGAGGTATAAGCCATAGAAGAGGTAATGCAGCAGGTTTTTACAGAAGACCAGCTCAGTCAAGAGCTTTTACAGGGTTATACCCAGCTGGTATGTTACCGGAAATAAATTCTATTGTAAATGACGAATCTATTGCAGTTGGTATTAAAGGAAAGAAAGGTGATTGGGATATAGACTTTAGTAACACTTATGGTAAGAATTCTTTTGATTTTAACATTGGAAACTCTAGTAATGCGAGTTTACAACAAGCTTCACCTTTAGAAGTTTATGCTGGTGGATTTGCTTTTACTCAAAATACAACCAACTTAGATTTAACAAAATTCTATGATGATGTAATGTCTGGGTTAAACGTTGCTGTTGGTTCAGAATACAGAATGGAAGCCTATGATATTACTGCTGGACAAGAAGAATCTTGGGCAACATATGATGTAAATGGTGAAATATGGGACGGTAATGTTGACACTCAAGTAGTAGACTTCTTTGGAAGATCTAGACCTGGTGGAATTCAAGTATTCCCAGGTTTCAGACCAGCTAACGAAAGAAACGCAACTAGAAATAGTTATGCTTTTTATGGAGATTTAGAATTAGATGTTAACAAGAACTTATTCCTTTCAGGAGCTGTTAGATATGAAAACTACAGTGATTTTGGATCTACTTTCAATTGGAAGTTAGCAGGAATCGTAAAATTAAGTGATAATGTTAATCTTAGAGCTGCTGCAAGTACAGGATTTAGAGCTCCATCTTTAGCTCAATTAAACTTTAATACAATTAGCACCAACTTTATATCAGGAGTTCCTTATGAAGTAGGAACTTTCTCAAATGATAGTCAAATCGCAGGAGCACTTGGAATTCCTCAATTAAAACAAGAAGAATCATTTAGTGCAAGTTTTGGAGTTACAGCTAAAATACCAGATGCAAATTTAACATTAACTGCAGATGCATTCTTTACAGGTGTAGATGATAGAGTTGTGTTAACAGGAAACTTTTCTATACCAGATGGAATTGTTACAGATGCAGAATCTGCTCGTTTCTTTGCCAATGCAATTGATACTGAGACAAGAGGTTTTGATGTTGTAGTTTCACATAAAGATAATGTAGGCGAATTAACTTTGTCTAGTGATTTAGCAGTAACTTTTGCATATACACAAAGAGTAGATGAGATAAATTCATCAACCGTATTGGCTTCTCAGGCAGGTACATACTTTGGAGAGAGAGAATCTTATTTCTTAGAAAAAGCAACTCCTAGATTTAAAGCAAATCTTGGACATATGTTAAGAGGAGATAAATGGAATTTATTTTTAAGAAATTCATTCTTTGGATCAGTAATTAATCCTGATACTACACCAAGTCAAACCATCAATGATACAGCAGTTCCTATTCATCCAGAATTTGGAGGGAAAGTTATAACTGATATGTCTTTTGGATATGATGTTTCTGAAAATATGACTTTAACCTTAGGGTCAAGTAATATTTTTAATGTATTCCCAGATGCAAGCCCTGCTAATTTAACAAGTGGTAACAACTTTATATACCCACGTGTTACTTCACAGTTTGGAATTAATGGTAGAACTGTTTTTGCTAGATTAAAATTTAAATTATAAAATACAAACCTATAGAATATGAAAAATATTAAATATTTAGCACTATTATTATTCTCCATCACACTTTTAGTTTCGTGTGGACAGGATGATGTAGATAGTGTAACAAACCCCGGGACTTTGAATCCCACAAGTGAAATTAATATTGGATTTACTGATGACAATGATGGTCAACTTGTATTAGAAAGTGCTGATGACAACGCTACTACATTTACAATCAGTTTAAGTACAAATCCACTTCCTGTTGCAACCGAAATCACTTTAGGTGCAAGTTCCTCTGATGGAACTCTAGAGGGTACTAGTTTCCCAGAAACTGTAACGATTCCTGCAGGAGAAACATCAGTTGATGTTATTGTTAGCTTTTCCGATGATGGAGTACCAGAAGGAACAGACGTAGAAACAGTAACTATTGAAATATTGGATGCAGATTTTGGTGGTAATTTTGATTACTACTTAACGCCTGGAGATATTACAAGAACTATAGACGTTACGGATTCATTTCCTTTATCTGTAGTTACGGAAGTAGGTCCTTTGAATATGGTTTTCTATTGGGCTGGATTTAGTGATTTAGACGCAGGTTTATTTTCTGTTACTTCTCAAGCTTATATTGATTTAAGTCAAAATTTTGATCAGGATCCTGAATTTTTAACGCTTCCTGCGGCAGCACCTGATGGGCAATACATTTTTGTAATAGCACCATGGTCTGTAGCAAGTTCTGCTGTTGATTGGTTGCTTGAGTTTGAAGTAGTATCTCATCCAGTGCAAACTGTTTACCCTTTTACTGGTACATTAACAAATGCCGGAGGATTTTATTCTGATTTAAGACAGACCATTGAGATCAATAAGTCTACAAATGGAACTGAAGTAACGTATACTATTATTCAATATTAAAACATACACAAATGAAACATATATATAAATTAAGTATTGTATTATTAGCTGTTTTTACATTCGTAGGATGTAATGTAGATGATGATGATGCAGTATCGGTATTGCCAATGAAGGAGCTTACGGCTTCATTAGCTCAGCAAGTAGACATTATTGGTGTTGAAGATAATGCTACAAGTTATGATTTAGTCATTAATTTTTCAGAAGATTTACCTAGTTATTCTTCAATAGAATACTCTCTAGATGGTGGTGCAACAACTATTTCATCTGCTAGTACCGGAGATAATACACTTGTAATTTCTGTAGATTTTGAACCTACTGATAATTTTCACGATATAATTCTTTCGGATTTTATTGTTGTGAATGCTGCTGCTAGAAACTTTACAACTAGCTTAACTGGAAAGACTTCTGTTAGGTTGATGAGACAAGGGTTTTTTAGTGCAAAAATGACATGGGAAGGTAATCAAGATTTAGATTTAGATCTAGATGAGATGACATCTTCTTGGGGTTGGGCTGGAAATACATTAGATTCTAGTGCAGGAGTTACCAATGAAGAGAATGTTAGTGATATGTTAGCTGATGGAAATTATGCTTTATGGGTATTTGAATGGCCTACAAACACTTTTTCTAATCCAGTAGATATAAATTTTGACATAGTAACAGCAGGAGGTAATTTTTCATTTACTATTAACGCTCAAGACTTTGGTTGGCAATTATGGCTTACTAAAAGTACTGATGGCGATGGAAATGTTTCTTACACATTCTATACTGAAGACCCTTCATAAAAAGTTTACAACTTTTAATAAAAAAAAGAGACCTAATAGGTCTCTTTTTTTTATTTTTCACCTATGAGAATCAATAAAAATATTTCAGAATTAAAACCTTCTGCAACTCTTTTGATTAATGAAAAAGTAAAAGAGTTACGAAAAAAAGGAAAGAAGATCACTCATTTTGGTTTTGGACAATCCCCTTTTCCTATTCACAATGCTATTGTCGAAGAATTAAAAAACCATGCAAACAATAATCATTATTTACCGGTAAATGGCTTAAAGAAATTAAGAGAACAGTTGTCTCATTTTCTTTCAATACATCAAGGGATTCAACGAGACTCAGATCAAATATTTATTGGGCCTGGTAGTAAGGAGTTATTGTACCAATCTGTTTTAATACTTGAGGGGCATTTTATAATTCCAAAAGGAAGTTGGGTTAGCTATATCCCACAAATTAAATCTAAAGGGGCAACTTATAGTATTCTTGAAACTTCTTTAGAGGATAACTTTAAACTCACGGCAAACTGTTTAGAGGCATATTTAAACGAAAGTCTTCACAACGAACACATACTTGTTTTAAACTCTCCAAATAATCCAACAGGAGCAATATATTCAGATGCAGAATATGAGTCTTTAGCATTAGTTTGTAGAAAGTATAAGGTAATTGTATTCTCAGATGAAATTTATTCTCAAATAAATTTTTCAAATACGCATTCTCCGAGTATTTCTAAATACTATTCAGAAGGAACTATTGTCTTTGGAGGGTTAAGTAAAGTATTTTCTGCAGGCGGATATCGTTTAGGGTTTATGTCTTTGCCAAAAGAACTCAAAGACCTTTCTATAGTATATTCTTCTTTGTTTAGTGAAACCTTCAGTTGTGTGTCTTCCCCGGTTCAATTTGCAGCGCTTAAGGCTTATGAATATTCTAAAGAGCTACAACAATATGTCGCTACTTCTTCCGCTATTTTAGACGGAATTTCATCCTATATATATCATGAGTTGTCTAAAAATTTTATTCAATGTACAACTCCTCAAGGATCATTTTATATGATGATAGGATTCAACAATTTTAAAGAAAATTTGAAGTCTCTTAAATTAGATACTAGCGCTAAACTGTCTCATTACTTATTAGATAACTATGGGGTTGCATTATTGCCGGGCTCTGATTTTGGATTCAAATCTAACGAGTTATTCTTTAGAATGGCGTTTGTAGATTTTGATGGGGAAAAGGTTATGAAAGCCTACAATAAAGTAAAAAATATAGATGAAAATTTCATCAAAGAACATTGTGAGAGAATCTACGACGGAGTTCAACAACTTATAGCATTTACAAAGTTGAATGGTTAAAATTCTTTGAGTTTAAAGGTTTTCATAAATTCTCCATAGGTAAAATATTGAATCCAATCTCCAAGATTAATATAAGTACTATCGTCATTTAAGTTAATTTCTAAAGGAAGATGTCTGTGCCCAAAAACAAAGAAATCATAATGTTTTTCTGTTAGTTTTTTCTGGCAATAAAGTGCTAACCATTCATTTTCTTCCCCTAAAAAACGAGCATCCTTGTCACCAGAAATTAATTTGTTTTTGACGGAAAAATAGTGACCTAACTTTACTCCAATATCTGGATGAAGCCACTTAAAAAGCCATTTAAAAAAAGGAAAGGTAAATACCTTCTTCATGCGCTTATATCCATGGTCTCCAGGCCCTAACCCGTCTCCATGACCAATAAGAAAGAGTTTTTCATTTATTTCAAACTCTTGCGGCTCATGAAAGACTGGGATGTTTAATTCTTTTTGAAAATAATCGCGCATCCATAAATCATGATTTCCTACAAAAAAGTAAATATCGATTCCAGCATCTTTAAGTTCTGCAAGTTTCCCTAAAACTCTAACAAAACCCTTGGGAACTACAGTTTCATATTCAAACCAAAAATCAAATAAATCTCCTAACAAAAATACAGCTCCAGCATCATCTTTTATAGCATTTAGCCATGCAACAAATTTTTGCTCTCTAGGAAGACTAGCTTCTGCTGTTGGAGCTCCTAAATGTTGATCAGAGGCAAAATATATTTTTTTGTTTGCTGATGTGGTAATGGTAGTCATGAGGTACAAAGTAACACTATTCTTTGTTAGCATCCAATTCTAACACTTTTTGAAGCATGGTATCATCTTTTTGAATACTTCTATAAAATCCTTCGTCTCCAAAAATTTCTCTTGCAATAGTTGCTTTTATATAGGATTTAATTTTTGCTTTTAAATTTGTTGAATGTGAATTTATTTTATCTGTATTAGCAGGTTTGTAGGGAAGTAGCTCAAGATAAGCATCTAAGACTGAATTGTCATTGTCAAAATTAGTAAGAAACCGATCTAGTGTCCAAAGGGCGTTAAGCTCCTTTCTATTTTTATCTACATAATCGAAAGAAAAATTAGTAATACTGTTAAATAAAAAATTATTTAAATATCCCGTTGTGTCTATACCTACAAAAATATCTGGTATTATCCCTCCACCTCCATATACATATTTTCCTTTTGGTGTTTTATATCGGAGAGCGTCATTAATTTGAATACTATCTTTGTATAGTAATTCTCCACTTAACAGTCTTTTTTGATAGTCTTTACTATAATTTACGTCTCCATTTCTCGTATATGGTTTCTGGATAGATCTTCCTGTTGGGGTGTAGTACCTGGCAGTGGTTAATCGAACTGCAGAACCGTCCCCTAACTCCATTTCTACCTGAACTAATCCTTTTCCGAAAGAGCGTCTTCCTATGATAGTCCCTTTATCGTTGTCTTGTAGGGCTCCTGCAACAATTTCAGAGGCAGAGGCAGAGTTTTCATCTATTAAAACATAAAGTTTCCCCTTTTCAAAAGCACCACCATTTGTTGCGAAATATTCTTCTATTTGTCCTTTATTATTTTTGGTAAATACAATAAGAGTATCATCTTCTAAAAATTCATCAACAATGTCGTTGGCGATATCTATAAAACCACCACCATTACCTCTTAAATCAAGAACCAAATCCTCCATACCTAAACTTGTTAGCTTAGTTAGAGCAGATTTAAATTCTCGATAACTATTTCTAGCAAATCGATCTAGTTTAATGTATCCAATATGATTATTTATCATATAAGAGAGATCTACACTTTTAATATTTACATCACCACGGGTTACAAGAAGATTAAACAATGAATCATTAGTCTTTCTATAGATTTGTAAATTTACATCTGTTCCTGAGGCACCCTTTAGAAATCTAGGGATATCGTTAGCATTAAACTTTTTCCCTGATAAAGTATCTTGATCAGCTATAATTATTCTGTCACCTGCTTTAATACCTGCTTTAATACTAGGCCCTCCTTTAATGGGCTCAACAACAGTTACAGAGTCATTAATAATTCTGAATTGTATTCCTATACCAACAAATTTGCCCTGCATTCTCTCTTGCATATCTTGTAAGTTTTCTTTTGGAATATAAGCAGAGTGAGGATCAAGCTTATCTAACATGTCTGATATGGCTTCATCTAAAAGATTTGAGGTGTTTATGGTGTCTACATAGTTTTGATCTATGTAGTCCATTAGACGCCGTATTTTTGCTTCATTTTTAGTATTAGAATTTAAAGAAAACTCACTATTGTTTCCATTCACGAAGATTCCTATTAAAACACCA
>Ga0233397_1000122_pt1 | contig 37988 bp, 50 predicted proteins | sample 35DmetaG_FD_189957 | JGI IMG/M metagenome (GOLD analysis project Ga0233397, IMG submission 189957) | Seawater microbial communities from Monterey Bay, California, United States - 35D | ecosystem: Environmental > Aquatic > Marine > Coastal | place: USA: California | collected 2016-10-20
GAATTAAAATCTGATTTAAATCTAACATTTCCAATGCTCTGGGAATGTAAATCACTGAATAATAAATCATTTAACGACACAGTAAAAAAAGGCTTAGCGATTTCAAAGCCAGTTTATGCGGCGCAAATTGCCATCTATCAGGCCTATATGGAAAGTTCAATTGATGGCATATCAAAGAATCCAACTCTTTTCACAGCGATTAATAAGGATACAGCTGAGCTTTATTTTGAGTTAATCAAATTTGATCAAGCTCTCGCCCAAAAATTAAGTGATAAGGCGGTTAGAATAATCACCTCTACTGAGGCAGGAGAATTATTGCCACGAATATCATCTGACTCATCCTACTTTGAGTGCAAATTCTGTCCATGGCAGGAGCGTTGTTTTAATCTGAAATTTTAATGAATATGGATAATTTTTTAGATTTTAACAGCGCGAATAATCAGGGACAAATTTCAAAGCAAATTGATATAGAAGAAATTCGAAGATCGTTGCTTCATAGAATTAATGAGGTTTTAAGCCACCTTTTACCTCAAGGCTATATTCAAAATCACTGCTATTATGCTGGTGATGTAGAAGGAGGTAAAGGCAAAAGCTTAGTTGTTCAGCTTCAAGGAAATAAACAAGGTTGTTGGCATGATTTTGCAACTAATCAAGGAGGTGATCTTTTAAATCTTTGGTCTGAGGTTAAAGGATATGGCAAAAGTGAATTTCCAAAATTACTTGCTGAGATTAACGATTGGCTTGGCAATGCTCCGATTTATTCAACTGCCGAGAATTACTCGGTAGTTCAAAAATCACCGCCAATTGATACTCTTGGCAAACCTTCAAAGAGCTGGAATTATTTTGATCAAAATAATCGTTTATCAGCAGTTGTTTATCGCTATGATAATGAGGATGGCAAGCAGTTTAGAATCTGGGATGTAAAAAATAAGAAATCCCAAACACCAAAAATAAGACCGCTCTACAATATTCCAGGAATTATCTCCTCAAAGAAAGTAATAATCGTTGAAGGAGAAAAGTCAGCGGATGCTTTAATCGAAAAAGGATTTTGTGCAACAACCGCCATGTGTGGTGCAAATGCCCCTCTGATAAAAACCGATTGGTCAAATTTAAAAGATAAGGAAGTAATAATCTGGCCAGATAATGACGAGGCAGGAATAAATTATGCAAATAAATTAGCTGAATATCTATCCGGCAAATGTTCTTTTATCTCAGTTTTAACACCGCCAGAAGATAAAAAAGATAAATGGGATGCTTATGATGCCATAGCAGAAAATTTTGATGTCAGAAGCTTTTTAAATACTGCTAAAGATTTAAACAAAAAACTACCATCATTTACCATATCAGAGCTTCTATCTGATATTTCGCCAATGCCACAGGATTTAATATTTCCAAGGCTATTAACTCCAGGTGGATTACTCCTAATTGGTGGTGCTCCAAAAGTTGGAAAGAGTGATTTTTTGATCAATTTTCTAATTCATATGGCAGCAGGTGAATCTTTTCTTGGATTAAAACCGCCAAGACCTCTTCGCATATTTTATCTACAAGCTGAGATTGGCTATCACTATATGAGAGAACGAGTTAAGAAGCTAAAAGTCTCAAAAGAAATTATTGCCAAATCATCAAATAATCTGGTTTCAACCAGTAATATTCAGATGATTCTAAATGATGAAGGAATTGACGCAGTTTACAAAACCATCAAACATAATTTTGGCAATGAAAAAATTGATATCCTCTGTATTGATCCAATCAGAAATCTATTTGATGGTGGTTCTCCTACCTCAAGCGAGAATGATAATAATGCCATGTTGTTCTTTTTACAGAATCGCATTGAGAAGCTTCGCTCACTGCTTAATCCTGATATGGGTATTATTCTTTGTCATCATACCAAAAAAATCAAAAAGAAGGATTTAGAAGAAGATCCATTTCAAGCATTCTCTGGTGCTGGAAGTTTAAGAAGTTTCTATTCAAGTGGCTTAATTCTTCATCGCCCTGATGAATTGGATTCAAGAATAAATCTATATTTTGAACTAAGAAATGGTTCATCGATCCCACGCAAAATAGTTGAAAAAGAAGATAATAAATGGGTTGAGTTAAATCCATTTTCTGAGCGTTTAATCAAACAAGATTATGGCAGTAAATTAGATTCAGAAAGACTTCGCAAAGCCGATGTTATCCTGCAATTAGTAGCAGAGGAAGCTAAAAAAGGACATCTCTACACAGGTAATCAATTCGCCGAGAAATTCGAAAACCAAGCAAGCCTTGGCGGATCAAAAACCATCAATGATCGAATATCGGTTTTAGCAACCAAGGGATATATCAAATTTGTCAGGGATGTCAGCATCTTTGGTTATAAAGAATATCGCTCTAAATATGGTTTAATGTGCGTCCAAGATATGGAGTTCACTGATAATCTTGGTAATCCTCATTTGGTTTTACCAACTCACTTTAAATGCCCAAATACTGGTGCTGTTCTTCCTGTCGAAAATGGCAATGTCTGGGTTTTACATGGGGAGGAAAATCTATGAAAAATCTATACTCCCTAACCAGTTTATCCCAGTTTACTTACGATGAGTTTCTAACAAATCCTAAAGAATACTCACACTTACTATCCAATCAGATTATTTACGCTACAGCCAGATGGAAAGGCGTTGCAAACTGGTGGGGACAAGCGTACTCACATTTACTAAATCACCCTCACAAACCAGATTGCAAAGAGGCCAATTTTGCCCCTCTATTTTTACCAGTTTGCAATGGCTTTAAGCCAGTATTTACCTTACTTCATCCTCCATAAAGCAGTTCGAAACCCATCACCCTATTACTTACGTAATAGAGAGCCAAAGGGCTCTCTTAATTACCGTAATAGGGATTGGGTGTCGCTGGTTTCAAAAAAAACGATAACAACAAACAACAACGAAATAAAATTATGAAAAACAAAAAAATTCTAGCACTAGATCTAGGCACAAAAACAGGCTGGGCAGTTTGTCTGGCTGATCAAAAAATTCTTAGTGGAACTGAGAATTTCAAATCAACACGCTTTGAAGGTGGAGGCATGCGCTATCTTCGCTTCAAGAACTGGCTTGATGAAATGAATAAACTCTCAAGCGTAGTTGATCAAATCTACTTCGAGGAAGTCAGACGCCATATCGGAGTTGACGCAGCACATGCCTATGGTGGATTCTTAGCTCATCTCACCGCTTGGTGCGAAGCAGGAAATATCCCATATCTTGGCATTCCTGTTGGCACGATCAAGAAGCATATCACCGGCAAAGGCAATGCCTCAAAAGGTCAAATCATCAGCAAAATTACTGAAATGGGCTTTTCTCCCAAAGATGACAATGAGGCTGACGCTTTGGCTCTCTTGGATTTAGTAATCAAAGATCAAGCGAGGTGAATATGCAAAAAGATTACAAAAGTCCTCTTGGCAAAATGCAGCCAGTAAAAATCGACATTGAGAAAGTCAAAAAAGATGGCTGGAAAAATGACGGAATATTGGTGGTCAAAAAAGACGATGAGCGTCTGAGTTGGGATGAGCAAGAGCTTATCAAGCAAATTGGCAACAAAATTTACAACAATCAAAATAGGCAAAAAAATGGAAAATCAAAAATGGACTAAAGAAATCGTTGCTGATCGCTTTGAGGAAGCGGTCAGAACTTTGAGGAGACTTCCTGCTGTTAGGGTCAATGGCTATATGTCAGCTTGGCCAGAGATCATCTACACCAAAAGAGAAATCGCTATGATGGATCAAAAGCCAAAAAGATGGCCACCAACTGCTGAAGCCATATCGAATATGGAAGAAACTTGTAAATGGATAAATCTTTTGGATGAAATTGATGATCGCAAAGTCATTTGGCTAAGAGCTTCAAGGCTACCTTGGAAGGAAATTTGCGTAAAATTAGGAGTTGCTAGATCAACTGCCAATTGGAGATGGCAAAAGGCTATACTCACAATTACTCACAAACTAAATTGATTTCCTATGTTTACTAATCACTAAAAAACCATTGGACATTTAAGGCTTATTTGGGCTATATTTTTTTCATCCTCAAAAAATTGTAGCTAGAAACTACAAGGCGGATTTAAGATCTTAACGGAGATTTAAAACACCGGTATCTTACCAAAGACTAGGTTAAATTGGAAAAAATTAATATTTTGAAATCTTGGCAATTATCAGCTTACATTTGGAAAATCAGGCAATAAAAAGCCTAAGCCAGATTGCAAGCAGACAAATACCATTCATAGCCGCAAAGAGCCTGACCAATGTGGCACAGAAGTCACAGACGGAAGTTAAAAAGCATATCAGGGAAGAATTTCATATTCGTAAAAAATCAGGTGGATTTGAAAGTAGTATTAGAATCAAGCCAGCTAATAAGAAAAATCTAACCTCCCAGATTTATACCATGGCAGCATTTGCTAGCCTACAACAAACTGGAGGTAAAAAGAAAGCCAGAGATGGCAGGCTGGCAATACCGATTTATAACAACATCAAGGATGTTAAGAGAAAGACGGCAAAGAATAACCCATCAGCATACCTCGCTGGCGATGCTTTTAAGATGAGAACTAAATCAGGCAAGGAAGTAATAGCGCAGCGTAAGCGTGGTGGGCTGAATATCTTATATTTTTTAAGGAAAGAAGCTGATGTTGAGAAGAGATTTGATATGATTGAAGTCACTACTAAAGCAGTAAACGACTCTTTTGGCATGATCTTTAGAAGAAATTTACAGGATATTTAAAAGCAAGACAGGAAATATCAAAGATTGACACTGGGATACCAATATGGTAATTTAAAAGTTATTAATAACAAAATATAAATATTATGAGCACAAATATATCCTTAACTCCAGAACTTGAATCATATGCCAAAAATCAAGTAGCAAAGGGACTATATGGTTCAATTAGTGAATTTATGCGCGAAGCTATAAGAATGCATAGAGAAAGAAATTTAGAGCATCGTTTATATTTACACGAAATGCATAAAGAGCTAGATATGGCCGCTAAAGAAATCGATGATAATAATATCTCAAAATTTGATATGAATGATACTATAGAGCAATCTTTGAAAGATATTTAAAGCATGCCAAAACAACCTTTGCATATCTATAAAACACCTACTGCTGATCGTAAGATCAAAGAAATCATTAAGTTCTCTGTCCAAAAATGGGGTAAAAGTACGGCGAAAAACTATGCTCTTGATCTAGAAAAAACTATACGGTCAATAGCATCAGGAAAATTAAAAACCAAAATAAATAAAGAATTTAGCACAAGATTTAGCTATTACCGAGTAAATAAACATTATATTTTCTTTGAAATTCAAAATGATAAATTAATTGTAGTTACGTTATTTCATGTAGCTATGGATATACAAAATCGTCTTACAGATGAAACCACATCAAGTAAATAGTAAACAAAAGTGTTTGTTAGTAAACACGCTCCCTTTCCTTATTTAAATTATTAGAATAAAATAGGTACTGTGAGCGATCTATCCATCGAGGGTAACGCGCACCGCAGGACTTTTTTAGCGTTAGCCTTTTAAAAGGGGTACGCACAACTTTCAGAAAATTTCATTTAGTACGCAAATTCATTGGTTCTTGCTGGTGCGTACCATTTTATTTTTAGTACGCAGATAACAAAATTAAGCAAAAAACATGAATGAAGATTTTTTGCCAAAAATGGCAGACCATATTGAGATGAAGTCGGTTGAGGAATTAATTCCATATTCCAAAAATGCTAGAACTCACAGTGAAAGCCAAATAGCACAAATTGCTAATAGCATAATTGAATTTGGATTTACTAACCCAGTTTTAATTGATGGGGATAAAGGAATAATAGCTGGCCATGGAAGATTGATGGCAGCCAAAAAACTAAATTTATCTCAAATTCCAGTTGTTATTCTTGATCATCTATCTGAAGCGCAAAAGCGCGCTTATATTATTGCTGATAACAAATTAGCGGAAAATGCTGGATGGGATGAAGAAATTTTAGCAAATGAACTTCAAGATCTTAAAGAAGAAAATTTTGATTTAGATTTAATCGGTTTTGAAGATCAAGAATTAGAAAAGTTATTTACCAATCTCTATGAAAATGGCGAACAAAAAGAAGAAGAAAATATCCCAGAAACAGAAGAAAACCCAATCTCAAAATCAGGCGATATTTGGATTCTAGGAAATCATAAATTAATTTGTGGTGATTCTTGTAAAATAGAAACTTACCAGCTCCTTTTAGAAAACGAGCTAGCCGATATGACCTTCACTGATCCACCATATAATGTGGATTATGGTAATACCATGAAGGATAATTTAATAGGCAAAAAGAATAGTAAAACTGGCAAAGAATATAAAAACGCATCAGGTCAAAGAACTATTTTAAATGATAATCTAGGCAATGATTTCCCTAAATTTCTTTTTGATTGTTGCTCAAATATTCTGGCTCTTACAAAGGGAGCTTGCTATATTTGCATGAGCTCATCAGAGCTCCACAGCTTGCAAAAATCCTTTAGAGATGCTGGTGGAAAATGGTCAACATTTATTGTTTGGGCAAAGAATCATTTTACTCTTGGTAGGTCAGATTACCAAAGACAATATGAACCCATCCTCTATGGCTGGAAAGAACAAAATGATCATTATTGGTGTGGCGACAGAAATCAATCAGACGTTTGGTATTTTAATAAACCAAATAAAAGCGATTTACACCCAACAATGAAACCAGTTGAGCTATGTAAAAAAGCAATTCTTAATTCCTCAAAAACTGATGATATAGTTCTTGATCCCTTTGGCGGAAGTGGCTCAACCTTAATTGCAGCCGAACAAGCAAAAAGAAGATGCAGAATGATAGAATTAGATCAGAAATATGTGGATGTTATCATTAAAAGGTGGCAAAATTTAACTGATAAAAAAGCGACTTTACTGAAAAGTGGAGAAACTTTTGACGATATTTTAAATAAGGTAAATGCAGGATCATAATTCAATAAAAATCGAGGCACAAAAACTGGTTGATGAACATGGCAAAAAAGCTATAAATATCGCCAAAAGAAAGGTTGATAATTTAAACAATCAACATAGCCGAGAAAGTGATTTTGCCTTTTTGCTTTTAAACGAAGTAGAAAAGTTAGTTGAAGAGCTTTTAGTATTATCTTTTTAAGAAATAAAGGTATAATTTTAAGAGCTGTTATTAACCTTAAAATTAAAACACTCATGAAAAAATTATCTTTAATTTCAATTCTAGCGTTAGCTTCTTTAGGGCTTTCTTCTTGTAGTTATGTCCATAATCATCATGGGCATCATGGCAAGAAACCCCATGATAAGCACACCAAATACATGGAAGAACATTTTAAGAAAGCTGATAAAAACAACGATGGTTTTATCTCTAAAAAAGAGCATGAGCAATGCTCAAATACCAAATTCTCTAAAATGGATTTGAATAAAGATGGTAAAATTTCAAAAAAAGAAATGGATAGCTTTAAAAAAGCTAAATGGAACACTCATCGCAAGGGGAATTAATCATTTAAGATATTTGCCCTGAAATAATTTTTTGGGCAAATTTTAAGAGCTTCTTCATCCCAATTATTAGTACATCTTTAGAGATTAAAAAAATTATAATTTTTTAGATTATTATTAGGTATCAAGTTGCATCATAAGCTTTCTTTCATATTGCTTTAATCTGGTAATTTCGTTCATTAAATAAATAACTTTATCTCTATTAAACTCATGTTTTAACCTTAGTTCATGATTTTGAATATTTTGTCCTAATTTTTGTAATATATTTTCTATTTTGCTCATTTTTTGATAAAATTTAAAGTTAATAAACAAGCTCTAAAGCCCTTTACAGTATAGCTTCTTATCCTGTGTCTATCAAGTCAATTAGCACTAATTTATCAAAGTTTTAATCAAATTATTCAAAGAATTTATGAAAGAATATGGAGCTATCAATAAGAGGCTATGCAAGACATCGAGGCGTCACCGACGGAGCTGTTAGAAAGGCCATAAAAGCCGGTAGAATCACCAAAAATAAAAATGATAAAATTGATCCAGAATTAGCAGATAAACAATGGTCAAAAAACACTGATCCAGCCCAAGTTAAAGAAATAAAAAAGGAAGAGGAAATAAAACAAGAAACTGGAAACTACAATCCATCTCCATTTGGCCCAAGTTACCAACAAAGTCGAGCCATAAAAGAAGCTTATAATGCAAAACTAACAAGGCTTCAATTTGAAAAAGAGTCAAAGAAGTTAATCTCAGTAGATGAAGTAAAAATCAGCGCCTTTAATACTGCAAGAATGACAAGGGACAGAATATTAAATATTCCTGATCGAGTAATTCCTCAGCTGGTTGGAAAAACTGATATTCACGAGATGAAGGAATTATTAAAATTAGAATTAGTTAAGGCTTTAGAAGAATTATCCAAAAATGATCCATGATGATTTATATTTTAAGAGTTTTTACGAAGGTCTAAAGCCAGATCCAAATTTTAATGTTTCCGAGTGGGCCGATAATCACAGAATTTTAACCTCAGTATCATCGGCAGAGCCTGGACCATGGAGAACAGATAGAACTCCTTATTTAAAAGAAATAATGGACTGCCTTTCGCCAAGCAACCCTTGTGAAAAGGTGGTATTCATGAAAGGTGCGCAAATTGGTGGAACTGAGTGCGGAAATAATTGGATGGGTTTTGTAATCCATCATGCACCTGGGCCAATGCTAATTGTTAATCCAACAGTTGAGACGGCAAAACGAACCTCAAAAATGAGGATTGATCCAGCTATTGAAAATTGCCCAGCTCTAAAAGAAAAGGTTCAAGATCCAAGAAGTAGAGATTCTGGTAACACAATGCTAATGAAGGAATTTTCAGGTGGGGTTTTGATTTTAACTGGAGCTAATTCTGCGGTTGGGCTTCGCTCAATGCCAATAAGGTATTTATTCCTAGATGAAGTTGACGGTTATCCAGATGATGCAAACGCAGAGGGAGATCCAGTAAATTTAGCAATTCAAAGAACTGCTACCTTTAGCAATAAAAAAATCTTCATGATATCAACCCCGACTATTAAAAATTATAGTCGAATTGAAACTGCTTTTTTAGAGGGAGATCAAAGATATTATTTTGTGCCATGTCCTGATTGTTCTGAGCTACAAATATTAAAATGGAAAAATATTAAATGGCCAAAAGGACAGCCAGAAAATGCTTATTACAAATGCAAAAAATGTGAAAGCAAATGGGAAGATCATCAAAAAGCAGAAATATTAAAAAATGGTAAATGGATTGCACAAAATCCTAATAATGAGAGCAAGACAATATCTTTTCATTTATCGTCACTTTACTCACCTCATGGCTGGGTAAGCTTTGGTGATATTGCCAAAGAATTTAGTGAGGTTCATAAAGATCCACCAAGACTTCAGGTTTGGACAAACACCAAATTAGCAGAAACTTGGGAGGATATGTCTGGTGAGGCTATTGATCCAACAGGATTATTAAAAAGAAGAGAAAACTTTGGCAAACATTTACCAAAAGATATAGCAATCATTACAGCTGGCGTTGATGTTCAAGATAACAGATTAGAGTTAGAAATTGTTGGCTGGGGTAAAGATGAAGAATCTTGGTCACTTGATTATCAGGTAATTTATGGTGATCCATCAACTCCTGATTTATGGAATGATTTAGATAAAATTCTGAGCAATAATTTTACTCACAGCAGAGATTTAGGAAATTTTGCAATTACTGCAGTAGCAGTTGATTCGGGCGGTCATTATACCGATCATGTCATCAATTACTGCGATGAGCGTAAACATAAAAGATTTTGGGCAATTAAAGGAAGCTCCAATGGAAATGGAGTTCCAATATGGCCAGTAAGAGCTAGTCAAAGTAAAAGACTAAAAAAACCAGTTTATGTAATTGGCGTAAATGATACAAAAGAAACATTAATGCAAAGACTTCGCATTGAAAATTCAGGTGCTGGTTATTGGCATTTTCCAATTGAGCGTGATCAAGAATGGTTCAACCAAATTACATCTGAAGTTATTAAAACCAAATATGTAAAAGGCAGACCAACTAGAACTTGGCAACCTCGCAAAGAAGGAATTGCCACTGAGGGCTTGGATTGCCGAGTTTATGCTTTTGCGGCACTTCGAGGCTTAGTTAGAAATTGGAAATTAGATTTAAATAAATTGGCTCACAAATTATCAGAAATTCCACTTCGAAATTCTGATACACCAATTATGAATAATAAATTTGCAGTCAATTCAAGAAGCAGAAGAGTTCGAAGCAAAGGAATCAACTAAAAATCATGAAATCTCTAGAAGAACAATTAAGCGAAGTACAGCAAGCTATATCTGATATTTTAATTGGCGCTCAAGAAGCAAGCTATAATGGGCAAAGAGTTAAAAAAGCAGATTTGGCAATTTTAGAGTTAAGAGAAAAAAGACTGTTGGTGCAAATTAAGCGTAAAAGCCGAGGCGGTATAAGAGTTAGAAATATTATTCCTCAAGATTAAATAATGAGTAGAATTCCTAAAATTGAAGCAACTTGGCTTGATAGAACTATATCCTATTTTAATCCAGAAACTGGGTTAAAAAGATTAGAGGCAAGAACAAGAATTGCCCTTGCTGGTGGCTATACAGGCGCTAGAAGAGATAGAAGACAAACTAAAAGTTGGAATACAGCCGATGGCTCTGCTGACAATGTTACTTTACCTGATTTGCCAGCTCTTAGGGAGCGATCTCGTGATTTACTCAGAAATGCTCCACTTGCTTGTGGTGCTGTCAATACTGTTGTTACGAATGTGGTTGGAACTGGCTTAAAAGTTCAGTCCCATATTGATCGAGAAATTTTAAAGCCATTTTTTAAGGGTGAAGATGAGTTTGATAAATTTGAAAGAAGCGCCGAGCGAATCTTTAGAAATTGGGCAGAGAGCGCTGATTGTGATATCACTAGATCTCAAAGCTTTAGTGAAATTCAAAATCTGATCTTAAGATCAGTTCTCGAGAGTGGCGATATTTTTATCCTAAAAAGAAATGTCCCAAGAAATGGCAAAATCATTGATCTATCTTTGCAATTAGTAGAAGCAGATAGAGTCAGCAATCCAAACTACAAAATAGATGATGGCAAATTATCTGCTGGCGTGCAAATGGATAATAATGGAGCACCAATTGCTTATCATATTTGTAACCAACATCCAGATGATTACCAAAGTGAGAAAGCTAAAAAATATGTAAAAATCCCTGCTTTTGATAAATATGATAATAGGCAAGTATTTCATATATTTAATCGAATCAGACCAGGTTTAACAAGAGGTGTTCCATATTTAGCGCCTGTAATTGAAAGCTTAAAACAATTAGATCGTTACACCGAGGCAGAAATTATGGCGGCCGTAGTATCTTCTATGTTTACAGTATTTGTAAAATCTGAAGATGAGCAAGGTTTAGCGGGAATGACTCCGCTCGATGAAAGTTATTCTAAGAAAAGTGATGGAGATTATAAATTAGCACCAGGTGCCATTCTTGACCTACAACCTAATGAAAATATTGAGATTGCCGACCCTAAAAGACCAAATCAAGCATTTGATCCTTTTGTGCAAGCAATACTTCGGCAAGTTGGCGTAGCTTTAGAGCTGCCTTTTGAAATTCTAATCAAACATTTCACGGCGAGCTATTCAGCTGCTCAGGCAGCACTTGTTGAAGCGTGGAAGTTTTTTTCCAGCAGAAGAAGCTGGTTATCAATTCAGCTTTGCCAGCCAATTTATGAAATGGTAATAACTGAGGCTATTGCCAAAGGCTTACTTAAGGCACCCGGATTCTTCAATAATGATCTAATCAAAAATGCTTATTTAGGAGCTCAATGGATTGGCCCACCTCGTGGTCAAATCGATCAACTCAAAGAAGTTAAAGCAGCAGAACTTCGAATAAATGTTGGAATCTCAACCTTAGCCGAAGAGACAGCGATTTTAACTGGTGGTGACTGGGAGAGGAAATATCCACAAATTCTAAAAGAGTACGCTTTGAAGCAAAAGGCTGGAATCATTAATCCTGATTTGAATAAACAAGAAAATATAAAAAAAGAAGATGAATGATCTTTTAAAAATAGCTAAATATTGGGCGATTGAACCTGATTATTTAAGGTCAATTTCTAAAGAAGCTCTGTCAATAAAGTCAGAGAAGCATTTGGATAATACTGGGTCAGTTTCAATAAGAGATGGCACTGCAATTATTCCAATTCATGGCCCAATAACAGCAAGAAATACATTTTTTAGTTTATTTGCTGGCGGCACTTCTCTTGAAACTTTAGCAAAGGATTTTCAAGAAGCTCTAAATAATGAAGATGTAAAATCAATATTATTTGATATTGATTCTCCTGGTGGGGTTGCTGTGGGGCCTTTTGAATTTGCTGAGATGATTTATAATGCCAGAGGCAGGAAGCCAATTTATTCCTATATCGGAAGAAATGGATCATCAGCTGCTTATTGGCTCGCTAGTGCTACAGAAAAGATAATCGTTAATCCATCAGCTTTAGTTGGGTCAATTGGAGTTGTTACCACAATTCCAGTTCAGGAACAACCAGATCAGGATGGCTATAAAAATATTGAGATTGTTTCAAGTAATGCTGCCTTAAAAAGGCCAGACCCAAAAACAAAGGAAGGTTTAGCGGAAATCAGAAGAGAGCTAGATGATCTTGAGTCAACCTTCATTGAATCAATCGCAAAATATCGATCAATTACACCAGAAATTATCAAAGCTGATTTTGGTGGAGGTGGCGTAGTTATTGGAAGTCAGGCAATTAATAAGAATATGGCTGACGCTCTTGGTACTTATGAGGAGGTTTTAGCAAATCTTAATCAAAAATTTAATTCAAATAATCAAATTATGTCAAAAGAACAAAATAAAGAAACTAAGGCAGATATTTCCAAAAGGGAAATAACTGCTGATTACATCAAAAAAGAATTTCCTGATGTTACCAATACTATTATACAAGAAGTATCATCAGATATTAAAAAAGAAGCTTTTGCTGATGGCGCTAAACATGAGCGAGATAGAATTTTAGCAATAGAATCTGCCGCTCTTCCTGGTCATGAAGATTTAATAGCAGAAGCTAAAAAGGACAGTTCAATTACTGCTGAGAAATTAGCTCTCAAAATAATTGCAGCAGAAAAACAAAAAGCCTCTGACTATCTGGCAAATTCAAAAATGAGTGAATCTGAAATGCCAAAAATTGAGCCTAATATTGAACCAGAATCAAAGCAAAAAGAGGAAATTGATGCTAATCTTCCAATCAAGCAAAAGGCGAAAATTCTCTGGGATAAGGATTCAAAATTAAGAACTGAATTTGGTGATGATTTTGAAAGTTACCATGCCTTTGCAAAAGCTGAAGAAAGCAATCAGGTAAGGATTTTATCTAAATAATTTCAACAATCTAAAGAAAAATAAAAATGGTACAATTAACAAAAGATTTAACAAGAACCTATGAATTGGGCGATATCAATGAATATCCAATTCTAGGTGGTGAGATAATTTATCAAGGAGCAGCAATTGGGTTAGAAGTTGCCAGTGGATATGTTCGCTCTTTACAGGCTGGCGATAAATTTGTCGGTTTTGCTGAAGATAATATTAATGCTTCAAATGCCTCAGATGGTGAAAAAAATATCAGGGTAAAAAGAAGAGGATCGGTAACTCTGGAATTAAGCGGAGCTACAATAACTGATATCGGCAAATCTCTTTATGCCACTGATGATAATACATTCACTTTATCATCTGCAGGAAGTTCAGTTTATATTGGTCAAATTTCTAGGCATCAATATGACAGCGAAATCATCGTAGATTTTGACTCTGCAACAATTCCTCCGGCAGTAGTTTAGACTACTGATCTAAAATTAATAATTTAAAAGAAAAATATCATGTCATTAAGCGAATTATCATCAAGGGCTATTATTGGTCGTTACTATAAGAGACTAAATCAAAAATCCGGCATGGCTTGGGTTGAGGCAGTCTCAAATTATTTCACCTCCGATCAAGAATCTGAAACCTATAAATGGTTGGGCCAAGTTCCAACCATGAGAAATTGGGTTGGTGGAAGACAAGCTAAAGGGTTTACCACTAATGGCCTAACAATCGAAAATAAACATTTTGAGGCTACTTTAGAAATTCCTTTAGTTGATTTAAGGCGAGATAAAACTGGGCAAATTGAGGTTAGAATTAATGAGCTAGCTGATCGTACCAATTCTCATTGGGCCCAGCTTTTATCAAAACTTATAATTGGCGGTGAAAGCACTGTTTGTTACGATGGTCAATATTATTTTGATACTGATCATAAGGACGGTAATAGCGGAGTTCAAAGCAATAAAACCCAAGTTGATCTAACTGCTTTTGCAGGTCAAATTGATGGTGGTGCAGTTGGAACTCCTCAGCTTCCAAGTGAATCTGCTCTTAGGCTGGCAATTCTTAAGACCATTCAGCAAATCTTATCATTTAAGGATGATCAAGGTGAGCCAATGAATGAAAATGCTAGTAAGTTTTTAGTGGTCGTTCCAACCTCACTTTGGTATTTAGCAAAATCTGCAGTTTCCGTTCCGTTAACTGTTGGTGGAGCAACCAATATGGTTAAGGTTTTGGATGAAGTAGATATTTCAATTAGCCAAAATCCAAGATTGGGATGGGATGACAAATTTGCGATATTTAGAACTGATAGCTCAGTTAAGCCTTTCATTCGCCAAGAAGAGAAAAATATCCAATTAAAAGCAATTGCCGAAGGTTCAGAATTAGAATTTAAGCATGATAAGCATTGGTATGGCGTTGATACTTGGAGAAATGTTGGTTATGGCTTCTGGCAGCATGCATGCCTTACTCAAATGATTAAATCTTAATTAAGAAATATTATGAAGAATTATAAAGTAATCGGGAATATGGCCGTAATTGGAATTGGAATAATTTTAAAATTATCCAGCTCCCAGTTTGAGACCAGAGCATCATCATTAAAGCAAAAAAAGAAGGATATTTATATCGTTCTTGAGCCAGTGCAATTTAAGCAAGGTGAAGAAATTATCATCATTTCTGGCAATGTTTCTAAATCAGTGCTTAAAAATTTATCTGACTTATCAGAGCCCGTAAAAAAGCCTGATCCAAAGGATAACAAAGCTCCTAAAAAGAATCAAAAAGATAAAACTAATGATGCTAAGGACACCAATGATATTCCTGAAAATCAAGAGGTTCAAGATCAGATAATTACTGATGGTAATGATATAAATAATCTGCCAAATGTTTAATTTTGATGATTTTATTAATAAGCCATCAATTGGAATATTTGGTCAAATTACAACCATAACTCCAGCAAAAACTGAATTTGCACCTTTTGAGATTAATGGAGATTTTCACGAAGATTATAAAGAGGTTAATCCTGATTCAAGTGATGTCTCCATTACCTCATCGGTGATTGCGATCTTTATTAGGAATGCTGATTTGCCTGATTATTATCCAAAAATTAATCAGGGGGATTTAATTGAAATTGATGGCAAAAATTACCAAATCATTGATGTGCAAATTCACATTCCAGGAAGTAAAAAACTAGTTCTTCATGAGTCATCCGAGATCAACAATTAGAAATGCTATTATTAATCAGTTAAATGGAAAAACGGATGCTGAAGACAGAATTTATGGCAATAGAGCTAAGCCTCTTTTTGATCAATTTTTGCCAGCAATTTTGGTCTATGTTAAGGATGAAAATATCATTGAAGAAAGATATGAAACTGATGGATTTGGTCCATTAAAAAGAGAGTTAGAAATCGCCATTGAAGCTGTAATTTTAGGAGGAGATGATTTTGATCAAAAGCTCGATGATCTATCAAGCCAAATAGAAAACGCACTTGATGGCTTTGAGTTTGAAACGAGAAAATCGGACATCATAAAACTTAAATCAACCGAGATCGATTCATCTATTGAAGGCAGTAAAATTTATGGAGCAGTAAGGCTGACATATTCTGTTACTTATCGCACGCAAGTAAAACAGACCTTAAGCGAAGGAATATTACCAACCGAAATTAATACAAACTTATGAAGCTAAAAATAATCTCAAGCCACACAAAATATAAAAAAGATCAAATTGTTGATTTAAGTGAAAAAGAGGCGACTCCTCTCTTAACAAATGGTAAGGCAATCAGAGTTCGCAAAGCGCAAGAAGCCCCAAAAGAAAACAAGAAAAATAAAAAATAAAATGTTTGATGAAGAGCAAGGCTTCACATTAAATGATCTAGGTCGCAGATTAGCAAATATCATCAGAATTGGCACGATATTTGAAATAGATTTTGAAACAGCCAAGGCAAGAGTAAAAATTGGCGATCTTGAAACTAACTGGCTTCCTTGGGTTAATTCAAATAGTGGAAATAATAATAGCTGGAATCCTCCAGAAATAGATGAGCAAGTTATTATTTTATCACCTTCGGGAGAATTAAATCAGGCAGTAATTTTACCATCTCTTTATAAAAGCAACATATCTGGCAATTTGCCAAATATTCAAAGTGTCACTTACAAAGATGGTTCAAAAGTTACTTTTGACCAGGCCTTAGGAAATTTAACCCTAGATATTAAAGGCAATACTATAATCAAAGTTGCTGGTAATGCTCAAATTGAAGCGACTAACATAACCCTAAAAGGCAACACCAATCTTGGTGGAATAAGTGGTCAACCAATAGCTAGAGTTGGTGATAAAGTTGAAATTAGTTCAGGCTCTTCTGCAGGAAAATGGCCAATCATATCTGGCTCAAGTAAAGTTAAATCAATATGAATATTAATGATGGCAAAGACATATCAGAAATTAATCATCTGAAGCAATCAATCTCAAATATTCTAACCACGCCAATTGGTTCAAGAATAATGAGGCGAGATTATGGAAGTAATCTTTTTAACAAAATAGATCATCCGGTAAATGGTGAATTAATCGCAGGAATTTATCTCGACATTGTTGAATCGCTTTTTATTTGGGAACCTCGTTTTGAGCTTGATCAAGTGGTGGTACAGAATATTGAGAATGGTAAAATTACCATAGATTTAGAAGGAAGCTTCTTAAGTAATGGCAAAAAAATAACTTTAGAGAATATTGAAATTACAAATGTCTAATTATGAGTAGTTTTACCGCAATAGATTTATCACAATTACCAGCGCCAGATGTAATTGAGAAGCTAGATTTTGAAACTCTATTAACCGATTATATCAATGATTTCACCTCTAGAAATCCAAATTATTCAACATTACTAGAAAGTGATCCGGCAATTATTTTAATGCAGGTAGTTGCTTATCGAGAGATGCTACTCAGGACAAGAATAAATGAAGCAGCTAAAGCAAATATGCTAGCCTACAGCAAAGCAAATGATCTTGATAATTTAGCAGCTTTTTTTGGTGTAGAAAGATTGCAAGATGAAACAGATGGTAGGCTCAGGAAAAGGACTCAGCTTGCTTTGGAAGGATTTTCAACTGCAGGGCCTATTGGAGCTTATATTTTTCATAGTTTATCTGCCTCAGAGAAAATAAAATCTGTATCGGTAAAAAGTCCAAACCCGGGTGAAGTTTTGGTTACAATTCTTTCAAAGAATGGTAATGGAATGGTTCATCAAGAATTGATAGATATTGTTTTAGAAAAACTAAATGAAGATGATATCAGGCCACTTACCGATTTAGTATCAGTTCAAGGAGCTAAAATTATTAACTACCAAGTTGAAGCAATAATCACTGTTTATTCCGGCCCTTCATCGGCAATTGTAGAAAAGGAAGCAAACAATGCTTTAAAAAAATTTATCGCTGAGCGTCATGAAATTGGCAGAATAATAGCAATATCAGGAATTTATGACGCGCTTCACATTGACGGAGTTAAAAAAGTGGAATTAATATCGCCTTTGGTGGATGTTGAATCTATAGATGAAGAAGCTCCATATTGCACAAATATTGAGATAAAAATAGTAATTGATGAGTAAAAGCCTATTACCAATTAATGCCAGTAAGTTATTAAAAAATTTAGAAAAATCTGGCTTAAGAATATCTTCTCTAGGAGCAAAAAATAAAGATGTTCTAAACCCAGATAAGTTAGAAGTAGATATTCTTCCATGGCTTGCCTGGATGGTCTCAGTTGATAATTGGAGTGATAATTGGCCTGAAAATATAAAAAGAGAAATGATAAAAAACAGCATTTCTCTCCATCAAATAAAAGGCACTAAAAAGGCAATTAAGAAGGCGTTAGAAATAATTGGAATTTCTGGAGAAATTGTAGAATGGTGGGAGGCAAGTCCTAGAATGACACCTCATAGCTTTGATATCACCGCTTATTTAAATGATAATATAAATGAAGATGCAGACTTAATCATTGGTTTGGATACACAACGAAAACTGATCAATCTGATTGAAAATGTAAAGCCTGCTAGGTCACATTTTAATTTCAAATTAGGAGCAAGATTTGAGTCTCAAATGAGTTATGGAGTTTCATCCAAAGTAAAGCAATTTGCTAATTTTTCTTTTGTTTCAGAATTGCCAAATTTTAGGAGTGAATCACTGATTTTAACAAAAATAAAAACCTCTCTTTACAAACAAGTGAATTTATATGGCTAATAATTTATCAATAAAAATAACAAAAGCAGGAAAAGAGGCGGCATTTAATGTTTCAAATACTGGTCTTGAGCTGGAAATATCTCATATATCTTTTGGTGATGTCGGCTGGACTCCAGTAAATGAAGATGAAGCAACATCTCTAAAAAATGAAATTTTAAGAGTTCCTATTAGCTCAGGAGAAAAAATTGGAACTTCGCAAATTCACCTAAATGCAATCGCAGATAGTAATGATAATTTTACTATTAGAGAGGTTGGATTTTTTCTAAATGATGGAACTTTATTTGGTGTTTATAGCAGTGAAGCCCAAGCTCTTGCTTATAAAACTGCTGGTACTGAATTAGTTCTAGCTTTTGATCTAATTTTAACAACTTTGCCACCAGATAGCGTGTCAGTTATAATAGAAGAAGGAGGTAATATAAACCCATCTTTTTTAAATGAACTAATTCTAATCACCCTAGGAAATATAAAAATAGCCACATCGCAAATTAGCGGATTCAGCAGATATTTAAAAAAAATTATTTAATAAAATGACTTTAGAACAACAGATCGCATCACTTAATGATAATGTTGGTAATTTGGTATCTAAAAGTGACCAATTAACCGGAACAATTGAAGACAAATTACAAGAATATGAAGATTGGAAAAAAACTATTCATAAAGCAAATCCAATAATTTTACAAGTTGGAGCTGATAAGGAATTTATTCATCCCGTAGATGCAGCAACTCATATCGCCAATAATAATCTCGCTGGGAACGTTGTTTGGAAAATAGAAATTGATCCTGGTATTTATGAATTTCCATATCAAGGAATTCATGAAATGAAATTTTCATATCATAAAAATGTTCAAATTATCAATAAATCAGGAATCCCTACTGATGTAATTTTTAGATATGTTGGCGATGAACGTCACTATATGATTATTGCTGAAAGAAATAGCCATGTAGATATTAGAAATATCTCTTTTAAAGGAATCACCCAAATTACTGGTACTTTTATTTCTCAAATAAAAGATAAAAGCCTTAGGTCTGGAATGGCTGGAGGAGGTTTGGCGCATGGAATATTAGCAAGGTTCAATAGTTCTGCTTATATTGAAAATTGTAATTTTAATCGCCTATGGCATGCCGTTCATTGTCATGATAATTGCAAAATAGACATTATTAATATCACAGGAACTGAGCTTTACGGAGGTGCTCATTGCACAGCAAATAGCAGAATTTATATCAGAAGATCATCTTTAAGAGGAGTTGGTGCTGGCACTGGGAGTAACGCACCTTGGGCAGCACTTGGCGCATTTCATTGTAGCACTATTTTTTGCTATGGAATTGATGCTAGGGATTTTCATATGGGTCTATATTGCCATTGGGGTAGTGACTTTCATTTTCACCAGGCATTTGATTATGACACTGACGGAATTACCAAAATTAATATCAAAGAAGGCTATATTGAGAACTGTTATCATGCTCTTCATATTTGGCATAGAAGTGGGGGTAATATCAATAATGCTTTAATTAAAAATATGCAATCTCATGCAGTATTGTGTGGGCAATCTTCAAATATTCATGCTCATCATAATGTAAGGGTAGATGGCGCTGCAATAGGATTTTATGTAGTTCATAGCGCATGCATAATTGCCAATAGCAGCAGCGCAAAAAATTGCAGACATACAGCTTATTACGCATATTACAAATCTGAGCTGCACGCCTCTACTACTTCAGCAAAATTATCAGGAAATAATGTAAATTATTCACCTGGAGGATCGGCTAGTTTAGGAAACTATGATTCTTATATCTATTTTAACTAATGAATAAATCAATAAAATGAAATTAGTAATTAAAAATAACCAGCTCATTGCAACTCATGATAATAATCAAGAGATCCAAAGTATTTATCCAGATTCTGAAATTATCTGGGTTCCAAATTCGGTTAAGTTGGAAATTTTAGATAATATTTCTGATCCTGACTCTTTAAATCCTCTAGATTTACCAAAAGATCCAAGACTGAAATGGAATCTAGAACAAAATAGAAAAAATGCTTTATTAGTAATTGAAGACATAGCTGAAGAATACCGACTCAAAATATTATCAAACATGCCCGGTAGAATTGCTGGATATGAGGCAAAGGCAATAATTGCCAGAAGGATTTTAGGCACTGAAAGTCCCGATGTTAAAGATCTTGAATATTTACAATTAGAAGCCGATCAACGAAATATTCAAGTAATAGAGTTAGCGCAAACCATAACCCAAAAATCTGAAGAATTTGCTAAAGCTTCAGCTACAATTGATGGTGAAATTCAAGTGATTAAGGTTGCAATTAATTCCTCCAAAAAATCAGAGAATATTTGGAAATCTTTAAAAGATTTTGAGTTAAAAATCAAAAAATTATCCTCAATCAAATAAATATTCATTATGCCCGAACAATTTTTACATGGCGTTGAAGTCATTGAACTTAATGATGGAGCTAGGCCAATCAAAACAGTTAAATCAAGTGTAATTGGACTTGTTGGTACAGCGCCACAAGGCCCAGTAAATACGCCAACCTTAATTCTTGGCTCAAGAGCAAAAGCAGTTGAGATTTTTGGCAATGACCAAAGTTTTACTATTCCAGCAGCACTTGATGCAATATTTGATCAAGCTGGTGCAATGGTAGTTGTAATAAATGTTGCTGATCCAACTAATCCTACTCATTTAACAAGTGGAGTTCTTGATCCAGCTAATATTGCTTTATCAGATGTTATTGGTGGAATTGACGGAGTAACTGGAGAATATAAAGGTACTCAGGCTCTTTTGGCTGCAAATACCGAAGTTCATGTAACTCCAAGGATTTTAATTGCACCAGGATTTACTCATGACACGCCAGAAGGTCTTGCTAATCCTGTAGTTTCTGAACTTCTTGGAATTGCAGAAAGCCTAAGAGCGGTAATTATCGCTGACCTACCAAATACTAATGAAACAGATGCTATTAGCTACGCTGGAGATTTTGGATCTGCTAGAGTTTATGCAGTTTATCCTTGGGTTAAAGTTTATGATGTTGCAACTGATAGCATAAAAGAAGAGCCTTCATCTGCCAGAGTAGCAGGATTAATTGTAAAATCCGATAATGACAGAGGATTTTGGTGGTCGCCATCAAATCTGGTTATCAATGGCATTGTTGGAATTTCTAAACCAATTGACTTCGTTCTTGGTGACGTAAATAGCAAAGCTAACTACCTCAACGAAAACAACGTCACAACCATAATTCAAGAAAGTGGTTTTAGATTATGGGGTAATAGAACTTTATCAGCTGATCCTAAATGGTCATTCTTACAAGCCAGAAGAACCGCTGATATGATCAATGATAGTTTGTTAAAAGCTCACCTTTGGGCAGTTGATAGAAATATCACTAAAACCTACATCGAGGATGTTTTGGAAGGAATTAATAATTACTTGAGATATCTAAAAAATATCGGAGCAATTATTGGCGGAACTGCTTTTGCTGATCCTGAGTTCAATACTCCTGATCAAATAGCTCAAGGTAAAGTTACTTTTGAATTTGATTTCACGCCTCCTTACCCAGCAGAACATATAATCTTTAAATCAAGAATGACTGATGATTATTTATCTGAAATTATTTAACCCCCAATATAAAGAAAAATGATTCCAAAAATATTAAAGAATTTCAACCTCTTCATTGACGGGCGTGGTTATGTTGGTAAGTGCGAAGAAGTTAATCCTCCCAAGTTATCTATAAAATCAGAAGAGTATAAAGCTGGCGGTATGGATGCTCCAATATCTATTGATATGGGAATGGAGAAGCTTGAAGCAAGTTTTACATTATCTGAATATGACAAAGATATTTTAAAACAATTTGGACTTATCAGTGGCAATGGTGTTCAGGTAACTTTAAGAGGTGCGCTGCAAGATGATGCAACTACTTCACCAATTATTATCAAGCTGCGTGGCATGTATTCAGAAATGGATATGGGCAAATTCTCCGTCGGAGAAAAAGGAACTCTATCTTGCACCGTTGCTTGTAGATATTACAGCCTAGAAATTGATGGTGAACAGTTAATCGAAGTCGATATCGATAATATGACTAGAGTTATTGGTGGAGTTGATAAGATGGTTGAAATTCGTGATGCTATTGGAATTTAGCAAGAAGCTACATATAGTTACTAACTATTTGTAATGAAAAACCCATAACTAACAAAAGTGTTCCTACTCTATCTAGCTTTATAAGGCAGGTATGCTCTTTATCTTGCTTTTTTTGATAGTTTTCATCACCTCCCAATCTAGCTGCGGTATGCTTTTCTCTTCTGATGTTTTTAAAGGAATATGCAATACATAAAACACCTACAAGGTCGAGGGCAAGTCCAATAGAACTAATATTTTCTTTACTAATTAGGCCTAATAAGAATTCGTACATTTAAAATAAAAAAATTATGCAAACAATAGAACTTAAGTATCCAGTTGATTCATCTGGAAAATCTATAAATACATTAACCATGAGACGCTCAAAAGTCAAAGATCGTCTTGTTGTTGCCAAAATGAAATCTGCCTCAGATGAGGAAAAAGAAATTCGTCTTTTTGCTAATCTTTGTGAAGTAGAGCCAAAAATTATCGAAGAGCTAGATGAGTCTGATTATGCAACTTTACAAAAGGCATATATGGATTTTTTCAAATCCGAGGGAATATCAGACGAGCCATCGTTATTCTCTCAAAAATAACCCATTGGCCACTCTCAGAAATTATTGAGCTAACAGAAGAAGAATTTTGCTTATTTTATGATGAAGCGATTTTGATCCAGAAAGAAACTAACGAAATTTAATTAAATTATGCCAACTACCAAAGCATCAGTTTCAGTTCTAATCGGTGCAGAGTTAGGTAAATCTTTTAAAGGAGCTTTTGGGTCTGCAAATAAGCAATTATCTTCTCTGGGCTCTGCTATTAAAAAAGTAAGTGATAGAGCTGGGCAAATTGAATCTTTTAAAAAATCATCCAGAGCTACTAAAGAAGCAGGTGCTGCTTATCGTGACGCTAGACAAAAGCTCAATATTTTAAGTAAGGAAATTGCTAACACCAACAGCCCAACCAAATTATTACAAAATAACTTTAGAAAAGCCAAAAGGCTAGCTGATCAAACAAAAAGATCATTTCTTGAAACTGCCAGATCCACAAGGCAAATGGGCAAGGCCCTTCGCTCTTCTGAGATTGATATTAAAAACTTTAATAAAGAGCAGTCAAAATTAAGCAAAAATCTTAATGTTTTAAAAAGACGCCAAGCAAGCTTACATAATAACCAAAATGCCAAAGATGCTAATCTTGGCAAAAGAGCAAATTATCGCTCTCAAATGGTGGATGCTGTCGCTCTTGGTGGGATGTTATATTCTGCCGTTCGTCCAGCTGTAGATTTTGAACTAGCTATGGCAAAAGTTGGCGCAATTACTAATGAGGCATCAGGTGGTAAGGGTTTTAAAAGCCTAACAAAGCAAGCAAGAGAGCTTGGCAGAACAACGCAATATACCGCAAGTCAAACTGCAGAAGCTATGCAGTTTCTTGGCATGGCTGGACTTAACACTAATCAAATTTTAGCGGCAACTCCAAGTGTGCTTAATCTAGCAATTTCTGGTAATATGGATCTGGGTAGAACTGCAGATATTACTTCCAATATTCTAACTGGCTTCAATATGGAGGCTGAACAAACTAGTGAGGTAGCTGATATTTTAGCTCAAGCAAGTAGATCAACAAATGTTAATGTTGAGATGCTTGGTCAAACTATGAAATTTATTGCACCTGCTGCAGCGGCAGTCGGCGGAACTTTAAAAGAAACAGCGACATTGGCTGGAGTACTCGGTGATGCTGGAATTCAAGCATCAATGTCTGGCGTAATGCTCCGATCAGCATATTTAAGACTTGCCGCTCCAGCAAAATCAGGAGCTAAAGCTCTTGGTAAAATGAGAGAGGAAATGGGAGTTTCTGCTGAAGAAATGCCCGATGTTGCTAAAGAGGCATTACTTGCCCAAAAAAGATTATCAGGAATTGGAGTCAAAGTTTTTGATAATGGCAAGATGCGATCAATGGTCACCATTTTAAGAGAAATGGCTGCTGCCATGAAAGACGCATCTGACGAAGAAAAACTATCCACAATAAAAGATATTTTTGGAACAAGAGCAACTTCTGGTGCTTTAGCAATTTTTAAATCTGTTGATACTGGTAGGCTAGATGAAGTTGAACAAAAAATTAATAATTCCACTGGCGCTGCCAAGGAAATGGCAGATCGATTAAAAAATACTACTGTTGGTGCATTTAAAGAATTTGGATCAGCTATTGAATCAGTTGGAATATCAATTGGTTCAGTTTTACTTCCAGCCTTTGCAGCCATCGCCAGAAAGGCAGCGAGCATTGCAGGAAAAATAAGTGTTTTAGCTGAAAGATTTCCAGTTCTTACCAAATATATTGGTCTAGCAGTGGCAGGATTAATCAGCTTTAAAGTAACCGCAATTGCAACTGGCTATGCTTTTACATTCCTAAAAGGAGGATTTTTAGCAGCCAAAGGAAGCATTATTGCCTTTAGAACTGCAATGACTTTGATGAGCTTTGCAATTCCAACAGTAATTACCGCTATTAAAGCTCTGGGTATTGCCGTGATGACAAATCCAATCGGTTTAATTATTGGAGGAATTGCAATTGCCGCAGGAATCCTAATTGCCAATTGGACTCCTGTTGGTGAGTTTTTTAAAAATCTTTTTAGCGGAGTTATTGGTTGGGTGCAAAAAGCATTTGCATGGGTAGGTAAATTATTAAAGCCACTCGAAAAAGTTGCCGGCATTGTTGGCAAAGGTTTTAAATCTGTAGCTGGAGTATTTTCTGACGATGAAAATAAGAATCAGCAAACTGGCCAAAAAATAGGAGATACTGTAAAAGAAATTGAAGACGGATCTTTTTCCGATCAACAATTACTGGAAACTAGCAATATTTCAAATATTGCCCAAGGGGATTTAGCTAATAGCTCCAGTTCTAACATTTCTATTTCTGCGCCAATTAACATTAATGCTCACACCAACGCTGATGAAAAAACCATCGCCAATCAGGTGCGAATAGCACTTGATGAAGTAATGCACAAATTTGCCGTTAGAAAACAAGCTCTCAATTATGATTAATTATGGCATTAGATTTTTTCAAAAATATCAGCAGCAAACTAACCGTTAATAGCCTGCTTAAAATAGATATGATGATGATTTTAGGCGCTTATCGTTTTGCTGTCAAAAATTCTGCTTATCAAACTCTAAAAAGGCAAAGTGAATATAAATGGCAGGAAGTTAGCAGGCTTGGAAGTAATCCAGCTTTACAATTCACTGGTTTTGGTATTGAAACAATTGAGCTTGAAGGAATTATCTATCCTCATTTTAAGGGAGGATTAAAACAAATTACTTTAATGAGAGCTCAGGCTGGTCTTGGCAAACCTCTTTTTTTGATATCAGGAAATGGCTTTGCCTTTGGAAGATGGTGCATTTCTAAAATATCAGAAAATCAGAGCAATTTTTTAAAAGATGGCAGCCCCAGAAAAATAGAATTTTCCATCACGCTAAAACGATATGGTGAGGATAAAAAAAGAGGAACAAAAGGAATTATTCAAAATATTGCATCGAGTTTATGAGCATCATTTATACAACGAGAGATGGTGATGTTTTGGATCAGATTTGCCAGAATTATTATGGCAGTACAGCAAAAATAGTTGAGCAGGTTTTGGAAGCTAACCTTCATTTGTCAAATTTAGACGCTGTTTTTGAAGCTGGAGTAAAAATCACCTTACCAGAAATCACCATTCAAAAAGAATCTGAAATAGTAAAGCTCTGGTCATGAAGCCAATATTCAAAGTTACAGCTGATGATAAAGATATCACCGATATTTTATCGCCAAGATTAGTGTCTTTAAATATTACCGATGAAACTGGTCTTGTTTCTGACAAGGCAGAAATTCTACTCGATAATCGAGATAATATTTTAGAGATTCCACCAAGAGGTACAAATCTTGAAATCTCACTTGGTTATGAGAATCAGGATTTAGTTTTGATGGGAAGCTATATTGTGGATAATATTGATCTATCCTCACCTCCATCAAGGATGAGAATTATTGCCAAAGCCAGCAATACAAAAATCAAAGATTTAACCAACAAGATCAGATCGCCAAAAAGCAGATCCTGGCATGAATATAGTTTGGTTGGCATAGTCAGTAAAATTGCCAAAGAGCATAAATTCATATCTCTAATTGATGAGTATTTTGAGCAAATCTATATCGCCCATATTGATCAAACCAATGAGAGCGATCTGTCATTCTTAAGCAACTTTGCCAGAGATTATGATGCTTTTATCAAGTTTGTGGCGGGAAAGCTAATTTTTGCCAAAAAGAATAAAGGCACAACCATCACTGGCAAGGAACTGCCAAAATTAGAGCTTTCAGAAAATGAAATCACTAGCTGGCGATTAAATATTCTTGATCGAGGCAAGTTTGGCAAAGTCATTGCTAAATATCACGATTTTGCAACAGCAGAGGAAAAGAAGATCACTATTGGAGATGGTGAGCCTGATTATGAAATGCGCTACACATTCACGGATCAAAATAGAGCCTTGGAAGCTGCTAAAGCAAAATTAGCAGAATTTGAGAGAGGAATAACCAAATTAGAAATATCACTTCCTGGAAATCCTATTTTAAGCGCTGAGAGCAAAATAATCATACCAGACATCAAATATCTAAAAGACAGGACATGGATTGTTGAAGCCATAACTCACGATATTAGTGACCAAGGCTATCAATCTACCATTAACGCAGTAGAAAAATTCTAAAAATATTAAAAAATGCTCGGAAAAGAAGATAAAAAATTAAGTCAAATAACTCTCACATCAATTGAGCTAGAGGAGCTTTTAACCAAAGCCTCAAAGCAAGGTGCCAAAGCTGCTCTAAAGGAAATTGGTCTAGATGATGATTTGGCTTATATGGATATTGCCAATTTGAGAGAATTACTCAAATCATTACGCATGGCAAAAAAACACGCTTTTAAGGTTTTTATCAGGTGGATGATTTTTGGTTTTATGACCCTAATCACCGCAGGATTCATAGCACTTATTGGTGATAATATAAAATTTAAATAAAAAATCTCATGCCTCAATTTGGAAGAAAATCAAAAGAACAATTATCAAGCTGTCACCCAGATCTACAAAGCCTCTTCAACGAAGTAATCAAGCATTATGATTGCACAATTCTTGAAGGACATAGAAGCAACGAAAGACAAGAAAAACTTTTTCATCAAGGACAATCAAAATTAAGAGCTGGTCAAAGTAAACATAATCAAAGTCCAAGTTTAGCTGTTGATGTAGCTCCTTATCATATAAAAAAGCCAAATATTGATTGGAATTGCACCAATAATTTTTACCTATTTTCTGGCTATGTTTTGGGGGTTGCAAATCAGCTAGGAATTAAAATTAGGTGGGGCGGCTCTTGGGACAAGACTTTAGATGTCAGAAATAATAAGTTTAATGATTTAGTTCATTTTGAGTTAGTTATAAGATGATAAATGAGGATTTTAAAATATGTAGTAAATGCAAAGAAAGTAAGCCTATTTTACATTTTCACAAAATGCGCAATACGAGGCGTTATGATTGTAAAGAATGTCGAAATAAATATCTCAGAGAATGGTCTATAAAAAATCCAGAAAAGAAGATAGAGCAAAAATACAGAGCTAGGTATGGTATAAATCTCAATAAATATGAGCAATTGCTAGATTTGCAAAATCATGCTTGCGCTATCTGCCATAGAAAAGAGCACATCAGAAAAACTGATAAATATTTCCTTGTAGATCATTGTCACAAAACTGGCAAGGTAAGAGGTTTATTGTGTCACAGATGTAATCAAGCCTTAGCTCAACTAAATGAAGATCCGTCATCTTCCATAAAACTGATCAAGTATATTTTTCTGCATAAAATCAAAGAAAAAGAATATGCGGACAGCTTTTTTGCAGGATATATGCAAGGAATTTCAAGCATGTTAAACAAGACGGCAAACAATTTAAATCAATAACAATTAACAAATATGAACAACAATTTTTTACAAGATTCCAAAGGCAATAAATCTTCCAAAAGACTATGGGGCTCAATCCTTCTTGGATCAGGCATTATATTTTCTACCATATTATTTGCTTACTCACTTTATCAGGGAGCGGCAGATGCAGCAACAGCTCTTGGCATTATTAATATGTTTCTAATTGCTGGTGGAAGCCTGCTTGGTATAGGGGTTTTTGAAAAGGGGATAAAAAAATGATCGAAACAATAATTATCAAATCAGTGATATTTTTAGCAGGAATTTGCACCATTTTTGGCTTTGGGTTTTTTAAAGGCAAAAAATCAGCAGAAATTAAGCAACTCAAAAATAATGTTAGTGATGCAAAAAAATCTAAAAAGAGGCAAATTAATCGTAGGAATGATAGCGTTTCTACTGTTAAGCACAGGATGCAAAAATACGTCCGTAAATAATCTCTGTCTTTGGGCAAATCCTATTACAATCACGCAGTCAGAGCTAAACTCCTTAAGTGAGGAAACACTTCGCCAAATTGATAATTTTAATCAGGAATTTGAGGAAAGATGTGGTTAGAAAATCAGCATTTATTTAAGAAAAATAGCACTAATTGACTTGATAGACAAACCTTACGAAGCTAATATATACCTAGCTTTACAAGGCTTTTTAATAAAAAATATCAATCAAATTAGCTTATGAAAAATTCTGAAGTTTTAACATTTTTTAATAAATTTTTACCCGCAACAAATCCTAAATTTTGTGAAGATTTTTACAAAATTTTAAAAGAGGAGCAAACCAAAAATAATCAATCTTGGATGAAGGATTTAGTTCTACTGGTTGATGGAATTAACGCCGATAATAAATCAAAAAATTAAAAAATATGAGTAATTTAATTTACCAAGGCATCGTTGAAGATATTAGAAGCGATAAATGTTCTGATAGTGAAATTGAGAAATTGCTAGAAGTTTTTACAAGAGCGATTGGTTATTTTGAGCCAGATCTTAACGAAAAATCATGGGATAGTTTGGAGGGTTTTTCTGGATCTTGCCAATATGGAGTTGTTAATTTTAGCTTAAAAATTAACAAAAAGAAAAAAGGAGATATTTTCCATTATACTGGCGAATTCAAATCAGACTCAAAAAATCTAAAAATCTTTGCTAAATCCGACAATTAATCATTCGAGTTACCAACACTCAAGTTCTTCACTCTCCTTCTAAAAACCTTATCAAACTTCTCTATATTGGTTTTAAACCACTCATGCTGATTGCTCCAATCATCATTATTTGCTATATTCACATCATTTTTAGAAATAATAATTTTTGACTGAGTTTTATTGGGGTTTTCTTTCCATTCCAAATCAGCGCCAATTTCATTTTCAATAGCCTCTTTATCTTGCTCCAGAAGGTTATAAAAAGCCTTTGATTCATTTTTATCAGCAATACACAGTTCAACACTAATTTTGTTGTTAAGAGTGTTTAATGTAGCATTAATATAAAAGTGACTGCGACCAACTGCAAAAGTTTGCCAATGTCTTGGACGAGGGTCTTGAGTGCGAAGTTTTGAATTTGTACTCTCAAGATAATCAACTAATTTCTGCCAATAGCGATATTGCATTGCTTTAGTTTCTGATTCAATTCCATCACTGATATTTTTAGCTGCTTGAGATATTGTTTTGCTCCAATTGTTAGGTTTGCTGATAATATTAAATTTAGGTGCAGCTGGGGAATCTCCTATTTTCCATAACTCAACTTCTAATCCAAAAAATCTAAAATTATCATCAGTAATTTTATTGAGCCAATCAAGTGCCGCTCTATGTTCTTCTGTAAATTTTGATGCCACCCAAACAATAGTAACCGCTTGCAATCCAGCAGCATAGGTCATTAATTGACCAAGATGTTTATGATCTGTTTTTTCAATCTGATTTTCAATCAACACCCAAGAATCATCCTCGGTATTTTTGCATAAAATATCCGCCCTAAATGGCCCCACATCTTTTTCTTGAGCTTCTAATTCTAGCTCAATTCCAATAGTTTCACCCAGCAATTCTAGATTTTTCTCTTCCGCAAGCCAAGGAGTGAATCCTTGATCCTCGGTTTTCCATATTTTACGAAGTTCTACTTTTTCTAATTTTCCTAACATAATATTTTTAATTGTTAAAATTTATAATAAGTTGTTTTCACCATTATCTCGAACCTCGGTCAAAGCCTTACTAAAGAAGTGTTTTATCACTTGCTCTCTAGCTTTTGGATCGGTCATTATAATATTTTGTAATTCATTTTCACGCTGTGAAAGCTTAATAAATCCTTGGAAAAATGCCTGAGAAAATGCACCATAAACTACGTCTGGCGGATTATTTCTGAGCATTTCTTTTAAGTCAGGGCTCATAATTTCCCTATTCACCTTTCTATATTTCAAAAAATCATCTTTAGAAAAAGATGTTCCATGTCTTTGATTAAAACTTTCTATTATTTCAGATAGAGATTTTTCTTCATCTTCCGCTGGGTTATTAGCCCCAAAATCTTTAATAGGCGGCAGCTCTTTGCCCGATCCAACTGACAAGGAAGCGTTGCTTTGCTCTTTTTTCTCAATTCTAAATGCTTTTAACCTGATCATATCATCAGTAATTTCAACATCTGGCGGAACTTGTCTATTAGGTAATAACTTAACAAGCCAAGAGGAGTAAGAAAATAATTTTTCTAATCCAGTATCATATAAACGCATCACTTGAGAAACAAATGAGTAAAAACGCATATAACTTTTAAGAAGTTGACGAAACTCTTCTTGCTTGCCTTCATCTTCTTCATATTTAAAACGCTCAACAGCATTTTTAACCAATTTCTCTAATTCGATTCTATCAAAAGAATCAAGACCAATACCTTTATAATAAATATCAGCAAATCTATTGATCTCATCTTCATCTATAATTCCATAAGCTCTTATTCTTCCTTCAAGGTCATAAATTTGATTAGGATCAGAAACAGCTTCAACTAATGTTGTTTCAAAATATGGTCTAAAGGCTTCCTGTATATCAGTCACTTCATTTTGAAAATCCAAAACAAAAGTATTGTCTTTATTTGGGAATGTTCTGTTAAGACGAGATAAAGTTTGAACCGCTTGCAATCCATCTAATTTGCGATCAAGATACATCGCACATAATTTAGGCTGATCAAAGCCAGTTTGATATTTTTCTGCTACTATTAATAATTTATACTCAACATCACTATTAAATTTCTCAGGTAAGGCATTTTCAGAAAAATCATTTAAACCAGCCTCAGTGTAGTTGTTACCATCAATATTTAACTCCCCAGAAAAAGCGATCAACGCTTTGATGTTAAGATAATTTTTATCCTCAATATATTTTCTGATTGCTTGATAATATCTAAAAGCATGTTCACGACTTCCAGTTACCACCATAGCTTTAGCATTTCCTGATAATTCATCTGCTACATGGCGGCGAAAATGTTCTACAATAACCTCAACTTTCTGAGCAATTGCAGTCGGATGTAACGATGCAAATCTAGCAACTCTTGGATGAGCTTTTCTCCCTCTTAATTCTGGATCATCTTCTATTGCCTTTTCTAGCTGATAATAGGTTTTGTAAGTGATATAATTTTGTAAGACATCAAGAATAAACCCTTCTTCAATTGCTTGCCTCATTGAGTAGATATGAAATGGTTTCGGCAATCCATCGATATCCTTAGTTCCAAATCTTTCTAGGGTAACATTTTTTGGGGTAGCGGTAAAAGCAAAATAGCTAATATTTTTTTGTGGCCCTCTCTTTTGTTGATAATCGGCAACAATATCTTCTATTTCTGTTTTATCGTCATTTTTGGATAAAACGTTTGATAAGTGACCAGCTCTTTTGCCAGATTGTGAGCCGTGCGCTTCATCAATTAAAATAGCAAAATTTCTTTCATTTTGTAGACTAACCTCTTTTAAATGCTCAGTAGAAAATTTATGAATTGTGGTAATAATAATTTTAGCTCCTGCCTCTATCGCTTCTTTTAATTGGCGCGAAGTCCCATCTATCTTCTTTACCACTCCCTTAACTTGCTCAAATGAAGCAATCGTGTTTTGTAGCTGACGATCAAGAACTATTCTGTCAGTTACAACAATAACACTATTAAATATAGATTTATCCTCATCATTATGAAGCGTGATTAAGCGATGGGCCACCCAGCCAATTGTATTGGATTTTCCAGATCCAGCAGAATGTTGAACTAAATAATTTTGCCCAGATTTAAATTCTTTAGCGTGATTTAATATTTTTAAAACGCAGTCCAGCTGATGAAAGCGAGGAAATATAATTACTTCTTGGGATTCTTTTTTCTCTAAATGAATAAAACGACCAATAATATCTAAGAAAATCTCACGAGAAAATATTGCCTTACAATCCTTTAAATCATTATACAAATAAGCAATTCGAAACTCATTTTTAATATCAGGATTTCCAGCTCCTCCATTCAAACCTCTATTAAATGGTAAAAAGTTAGTTTTACCATTAACAAGCTTGGTTGTCATAGAAACATTATCCTCGTCAACTGCAAAATGCACTAAAGCACCTCTTTTAAAAGTTAAAAGAGCTTCTCCTGCTGGCGATCTATCTTTACGATATTGTTTTTCTGCATGTTTAAAAGTAGAACCAGTTGCTAGGTTCTTGCATTCCATCGTGGCGATAGCAATGCCATTAACAAATAAAGCGATATCAATTCTATTATCATTTTTGGCGCTATATTTTAACTCATCAATAACACTTAGAATATTTTGCTCGTAGGCTTCAGATAATTCCTTAGTAAGATTTGATGCGGGCTTAAAAAAGCAAAGAGAGAATTTGATGCCAGGAATTAGCTTAATGCCTTGCCTCAAAACATCTAAAGTACCACGCTGTTTCAATGCTTTTTCTAGCTGTTTAAAAAATTCATTTTCAGCAGAGGCAGAGTAACTTTCTTCTAATTTCTGCCATTCTGAGTTTTGAGTGTTTTTAATAAATTTAAGAACCAACTCCTTATCAAGAGCAATTTTACGATCAAAATCATCAGAGCTTCTTTTAATATATCCTTGGTTTTCAGCCAGCTTATCAATTATATGATACTGCAAAACATTTTCTCTATGAATTGCATATTTGCTATAAGTTCTTGTTTTCGAATCCTGTATATTAAAATTATTTGTCATGCCGTCATGGTTTTATTAATTTTATCTAACTTTTGATCTCCTAAACCTCTATTTTGCCATTCTTCTATATTTAGCTGACCCGTTATTGCTTCGGTAATTATTGAAGATTTAAATTGTAGCAGTAGCTTGATTGAATCCTCTGTCTTTTGAGAAATATTAGAAATATTTTTTAACTTTTCGTTGATTAAGGAAATAACTTTCTTTTGGTCAGTAATTGAAGGCAAGTCTATTAACTTTGACCCTATATAACCCCAAGATGCACGAGGCATCCTAGCGCCATAAGTAGAAGAGACAATATCTTCTATAAAGCCTTTCTCCAGCATCATATATTTTAAATATGAAGCTAAAACTTTTTTGGGTTTTAAAACTATCGCTTCTGTAGAGCAAACTCCATCAAAGTTAACTACAGCCACCTTAGCTAGGTTTGGACGCAATTTGCCAAATAAAACATCTCCAGAATAGAACTGGGATACTAAGCCATCTGGAGAGGATTCTGCATCAATTTTAATATCCCCAGTCCAAGATTTAATATTTTCTAAACCTATATAAGAGGCATTAGTATCCTTATATGATAATTTCATAGTTCTTAATTCTACTATATGCTTTATTTTGTATTTTTTTCTAGACTCTTGGTTTGACTCTAAAATCAAATTAGAAATAATATTATTTCTCTTTTCATGCAACAAGCCAAGTAATCTTTCCTTCCTTTCAATCAAAAGATCAATTCTCTCAATCTCCTTATCTAAAAAATTGGCAATTTGCTTCTGTTCTTCATATTTAGGAAGTGCAACTATAATACTTTTCAATTCTGAATACCTAGTTGTCCATAAATCAGCAACAATACCATGGCCATATTTATAAAACTCTTCTTGGAATGCGTAACTTTTTAATAGATGATGAATGAATTTTGGATAGCCATGTCTTGGCTCAAGCACTATATTTATCAATGATACAGATCCATTATAAATAGAAAGTCCACTGGATCCCCGTCTGTCTGACCTGCTATTTATTACAAAGTCACCAATCAAAACCTTCTTTCTATTATCTCCATCGTCAGATTTTGCAACATTGGCCATTTGTGGTACTATGCCATGTTTTGCAACGGATAGTGGTGAATAATCTTTGTCACTAACTTTTTCTTTTCGCTCATTAAAAAGTTGTCCTAACTTTTCAAGCTTCCAATAATTGGGGGTGTTGTTAATCATAATATTAATCATCCCACAACTCCTTTTAATAGTTCAGCAATCTCAACTTCCAATTCTTTCAATTCTTTATCAATCTCTAAGGCTGGACGAGGTGGAACATATTTGTAAAAATAGCGATTAAAATTTATCTCGTAACCAACTCTGCCAATTTTATCATCTTTTTTATCTTTATGTTTTTTATCGATAAAAGCTTCTGGAACAAACGGAATAACTTCGCGCTCAAAGTAAGTTTGATAATCTTCCTTTAATGGCACTAACTCTGTATCTCTTAAGTCAGCATCTGGCTCAATATTTCCTTTTGAATTTTTACAAATATCTGCCTTTTCATCTTTTTGGCTAAAGGAATTTAAAATAGCTTTTTTAAGCGGCGGAGTAATTTTGATACTTGTTTCTTTTAAAATATTAGTGAGGGCTTTTTCAAATTTATTACGATTTAAAAATAACTCATCTGATAAATTATTTTGGAATAGAGTTAGTAATTCTTTCTGCTCTTGGTCACTTAATTTTAAAAATGCCTTTTCTATTCTTAATTTTTCTAAACGATCCTTATTAATAGCAAAATTAAGCCTTAATGGTCTTTCAACTCTAATTTCACGATAACCAAATTCTGATGAATTAAAGATTTTAGAAAATTCTTTTAACTCTTCTGGTACATCATCATATGCTTGATAAATTTTAACTATTTCGTCACGAGCATTTTTTGGTATTTCCCTTCTTTTATCACCCAAACTTTTTCTCATCGATTGCCAGAATCTTTCACTGCCAGCATTGATTAATTGAATTTTGCCTCGTCTTTTTACCTCTTTTTTGTTGGTAAGTATCCAAACATAGGTTTGAATTCCTGTGTTGTAAAAAAGATCAGTTGGTAAAGCTATAATTGCTTCCAACCAGTCATTTTCTATTACCCATCTTCTAATCTCACTTTCGCCAGAACCAGCTCCGCCAGTAAATAGAGGTGAGCCGTTCATTACAATTCCAATGCGAGAGCCAATTTCATCATCTCTCATTTTAGAAACCATATGCTGCAAGAAGAGTAACTGACCATCTGAAACTCTTGGCAATCCTGCGCCAAATCTGCCATCCTCACCTTTAGTTTTGGCTTCATCTAAAATTTTATCTTGGTATTTTTTCCAATCCACACCATAGGGAGGATTAGAAAGCATATAATGAAATTTTTTATCATTATGAGCATCTTCGGTTAAAGTATTTCCATAAGCAATTTGTTCTGGATCATGACTAGTAACCAACATATCAGATTTGCAAATTCCAAAAGATTCTGGGTTTAGTTCTTGTCCATAAAGCTCTACATGAATTTTAGAATTAAATTCTTTCATTGCTTCTTCCATCAAAGCAAGCATACCTCCTGTTCCGCAGGCCGGATCATAAACTGTGCGAATAATTCCAGAACCAGTTATGGCATCAGCGTCATTTATTAGCAGTAGATCAACTATTAATTTTATTACTTCTCTTGGTGTAAAATGCTCTCCGGCAGTTTCATTAGAAATTTCAGAAAAACGACGGATTAAATCTTCAAATAAATAACCCATTTCAATATTAGAAACCTTATCTGGATGAAGATCGATTTGCACAAATTTATCAAAAATTTGCCAAAGAATCCCACCTTCTTTTAAGCGCTTTAATTGATCGGTAAATAAGAATTTCTCTAAAAATATATCCCTAACCGAGCTGTTGAATTTAGTTATATAGTCCATCAAGTTTTTATGAACATCCAGCGGATCTTGCTCCTTTATCTTGCTTAGGGTTAGGTTGCTATAATTATAAACTTTTAGATTATTACCAACTGCATTAAACATGATCATGTCTTTTGTATGATCATCACTTTCAGCAGGAAGAGTTTTTGAAGCTTTGATAGCCAGTTCTTTTGTTGGCTCCAAAATGCAGTCCAAACGACGCAAAACAACAAATGGCAAAATAACCTTACCATATTCAGATTGCTTAAAATCACCTCGCAATATTTCAGCAATAGACCAAGCAAATGAGCTTAAAGTTTGTACTTTTGAGTTTTTCATATTTTTCTATTTTGTTTTTTCTTGTTTCTTAATCCAATTATCAATTTCACTTTTTCTAAATCTCCAAGCATTACCAACCTTAAATCCGGGAATCTTTTTATCAGACGCAAAACGATATGCTGTTTTTTCGGCTATTTTTAAGTAATCAGCCAGTTCCTTCATCGTCATTATGTCGTTCTTTTCAATGATACTCATAAAATTTAAGCAATCTGTTGTAAGTTGAATTAAAAAACTTTCTATATAGAATAGGATAGAAAATAATAGAAAACAAGAGTAGTGGTAATTTTTTTGCAAAATGGACAAATTGATGCCTTAAAACAATCATTAATCGATATTTCTAGCTATTTTGTTGCTTTTTGTAGTCTTTTACTTTAAAATTCTAAGCTTTTCTAATCCTTGCTTAAAGGATTTAGATATTTTGCCACTAATATCTAAAAATAATTTATAAGAAAATTTGTTTTGTTTAATAAAGAAACTATTTCAATATTCAAAAATAAGGCGATTTAATAGAAAATCGTTATTGCTGCTTGCTGCCCTAGAATTATATATAATCATATCAAGAATCAGAGAAATTAACTTTTGTCATGTAGGTGCAAATATCATTAGATTTGTTCTAATAATCTCTCTTTCATTTTTTCAGCCTCTATCAATTGCAAATTCTTATGCCAACACTCTTCCTATCGAAGTTGATGGCACAACTAACACACAAATTGATTCAGCGGCCAATGGAGTGCCAATTGTAAATATTGCCGCACCTAACTCAGGAGGGCTTAGTCACAACAAATTTAATTCATATAATGTCAATCCATCAGGTTTAGTAATAAATAATGCTACTGGTAATCCAAACCAAGTAGTACAGACTCAAATTGGAGGATTAATCACAGATAACCCAAATCTTGCTAATTCTGGTTCTGCTAGAGTTATTTTAAATGAAGTAACTAGTACAAACAGATCAATTTTGAATGGTTACACAGAAA
>Ga0233397_1000128_pt1 | contig 37348 bp, 36 predicted proteins | sample 35DmetaG_FD_189957 | JGI IMG/M metagenome (GOLD analysis project Ga0233397, IMG submission 189957) | Seawater microbial communities from Monterey Bay, California, United States - 35D | ecosystem: Environmental > Aquatic > Marine > Coastal | place: USA: California | collected 2016-10-20
CAACGCTGTGATCGAAGAAGTTCAAAAGCTCATTGAAGCAAAACGCCCGGTGCTAGTTGGTACAACAACAGTTGAAATTTCAGAGTTGTTGAGTCGAATGCTTCAAATGAAAGGTATAAAACATGAGGTACTTAATGCAAAACAACACCAGCGAGAAGCAGAAATAGTCGCAGGTGCAGGTAAACCTGGAGCTGTGACAATAGCGACAAATATGGCGGGTCGTGGTACGGACATCAAACTTGGAGAAGGAGTAAGAGAGGCTGGTGGTCTTGCAATTATTGGAACTGAGAGACATGACTCAAGGCGCGTTGATCGACAGTTAAGAGGACGTGCAGGACGACAAGGAGATCCTGGATCATCTCAATTCTTCGTCTCTCTCGAAGATGGGTTAATGCGAAAATTTGGATCTGAACGCATCGCAAAATTAATGGATCGTCTAGGATTAAAAGAAGGAGAAGTAATTACGCATGGAATGGTTTCAAAATCAATTGAGCGTGCACAAAAGAAAGTAGAGGAAAACATGTTCGGAATGCGGAAGCGATTGCTGGAATATGATGATGTAATGAATGCACAACGTAAGGCAATTTATCGAAAACGTAAAAATGCCTTATTTGGTGATCGATTGGATATTGATATCGACAATATGCTCTTCGATGTAAGTGAATCGATCGTTTTGAACTACTCAAAAGATCAATACGAAGATTTTGAGATGGAGTTACTGCGTGTTGTTGGTGTTCAATCTCCAATTGGCGAGGATGAATACACAAGCATTGATGACAATACGTTGATCAACAAAGTATATGAAGATCTTCGTGCTCAATACGATCGGAAAAATGAGAAAATTGCAAGAAAGGCAATGCCACAAATCAAGCATGTACACGAGACCATGGCCGACAAATACAAGAACATTGTATTTCCATTGACCGATGGCAAGAAAGAGGTGAAACTCGTGATCAACTTAGAGGAAGCATACAATTCTGAAGGTTCAATTATTGCAAAGTCATTTGAAAAAAATATCACGCTTAGCATGATCGATAACGAGTGGAAAGAACACTTGAGAGAAATGGATGACCTACGATCTGCAGTTAGCCATGCTCAATATGAGCAAAAAGATCCACTTTTGGTTTATAAGTTAGAATCCTTTGAGCTTTTCAAATCAATGCTGGCTCGCTTGAACTCTGAGACAATTGAGCTACTCACAAAATTAGACATTCCGGAAGTTGATGAAATCCAAAGTACCAACAAACAAATTGATACACAAAACAACTATGGCGGATCAAAAGCATCAAACACTCAAACACAACAGAATACTGGAAGAGAAGGGTTTGATGAAGCCATTCGAAACTCAGGAGGAAACAGAGCGCCGATAAAACAGCGACCAATTTTAGCTCAGAAGAAAGTCGGGCGAAATGACCCTTGTCCTTGCGGAAGCGGAAAAAAGTTCAAGCATTGCCACGGAAAATAACTGCTTCTCATTTTTCATAAAAATATCAAATTCGTCTGCAAACTGAGGCATAAATCAAGTACTTAGACTTCATTAATACAGGAATTACTGTTTATGCTCCAATTGCGCTAAACTTTATTTTAAGACTTAGAATTCATTACCTTTGAGTTGTGATTAAATTGAATACCGCGATATCTATAGTTGGGGCAGGAAATGTTGCTACTCGACTCGCATCTGCCTTTAATGCTTCAAACGTAAGTATTTCACACATCTCAAGTCGAACCATTGAATCGAGCTCAACACTTGCTGATTCCATTGGCGCTGCAGCATGTAGAATTGACGAACTACCGGAAAGTCAACTCACGGTTGTCTGCGTTTCTGATGATCTCATTCCGATCGTATTAAAAGAAATCAATCCGGCAATTCCAGTCGCCTATACCTCAGGATCTGTATCTATCGAGACTTTGCCAAAGAGGGCGCAAATCGGTGTCTTTTATCCGCTTCAAACGCTTACCAAAGAGAGGGAAACAATTCTCAGTGACGTCCCTTTTTTCATCGAGGCAAATTCAAAGGAATTTTGTAATCAACTTGTTGAATTGGCAAAAAAAATAAGTTCAAATGTTTCTATTGCAACCTCTGAAGAACGCTCAAAAATACATTTAACGGCTGTATTTGTGAATAACTTCGTAAACCATATTTTATATCATGCGAAAGCATATGCAGATGACAATAATGTAAACTTTGATCATCTGATGCCCTTACTTTTTGAAACGATTGAAAAAATAAAGTCCAATGCTCCTAGTGAAGTGCAAACAGGACCAGCGAGGCGAGGCGATAAACAAACAATTCAAACTCAAACCGAGGCACTTACAGGAGAAACAAAAAAAATCTATGAGGTTCTTACTGAGAGTATCATCAAAACATACTTAAAATGACAAGTTATAAAGAAAAGCTCCACGCAATAACAACATTTATTTTTGATGTTGATGGAGTACTTACTGACGGACAAGTGCTTTTGCATAGTGATGATATTGTTAGAACATTGAATTCTCGAGATGGCTACGCACTTCAGTTTGCTGCGAAAATGGGATATAGAGTATTCATAATCACTGGTGGGCACTCTACTGCTGTAAAAACACGACTCTTAAACCTTGGAGCAACAGAGGTGTGTTTGAAATCAAGCAACAAAGTCGAAGTATACAAGCAACTGCAACAAAAATACGACTTCACAAATGAACAAGCCCTGTATATGGGTGATGATATACCCGACTACAACGTAATGAGAATGGTAGGTGTTTCCGCATGCCCTCAGGATGCGGCTGTAGAGATAAAAGAAATTAGTGACTATCAATCTCCTTACAATGGAGGTCATCATTGCGTGCGAGATGTGATCGAACAAACAATGCGACTTCAAGGCCAATGGTTTTCTGACAAGGCCTTTGAGTGGTAAACCAGAATGAAAGTTTACTGTTGAATTACCAATCGGTAAACTCCGGCTCCGACGGAATCTCGGAGAATTAGCACTGTATATATACCAGCACTCAAACGAGAAATATCAATTGCTTGAGTCCCTGTAACAGAAGCCGATGAAACAATCTGTCCAATTGAATTGAGTAATTGAATGTCGTAATTACCGTTGTCCTCAATATCTACAGTAAAAGACTTAGAAGCTGGATTCGGATAAATCCGGGCATCAATCAATGAACTCAGTTCATTTATCTTTACCAATTGAGAATATGAAGTCACTCCCTCCACTGTCGGATAAACTTCACCAGGTCCAATTTTATTCAAGAAAACGGATCCGCCACCTATTCCAATCCCCTCACGTGAGCCGACAACTAACGCCCCACCATCACTCGTTGGAATTACTTGACCGCTGAGATCATTGTAATACGTCGCAATTGATGCCACTTGTAACTCAAACGACAGGTACCAGCTGTATCTTGAAATCATTAAATCGACACCAAATTCATAAGCGTTGGGATGATTGTGATGTTCATACGTCAAATAGCGTCTTGTGGTATCTCTGTATACAGTCATATGCCGTCCATACAAGTCACCATCATTAGAACCATGGTATTGTGCTGGACTTTGAATTGAGGATGAACTAAGGCTTAGTGAGAAATGGGCAATCTCCCATGAAGAGCCAACAGTATCTTGGAAAGAACCAATACCCTGAACCTGATTATTAATTATTGTGATATCATTAATTTTCCAAGTGCCGTTTAACGAAGTCAAAAACCGCTGATCGATTACCGTTCCATCTTCATGCAGCAATACATACATAGGTTTAGAACTTAGTGAATCCAAGAAATAGCTGTCTCCAGCTACCAAGAACAATGAATCTTGAAAAGGTACAATCGAAGTAGCAACATCTGGACCTGCCCCACCTATTGTTTTCGTCCACAATGTATCACCCATTTTATTTGTCCGAACAATATAAATATCTTGTCCAGTGGTCAGATTCGAATTGGTTTCACCAACCATTACAACACCGGTGTCCCTTGCCAAAACTGCATCATTTATGCGATCCCAACCAGGACTCCCATAGGTTCTCTCCCATTCTAAAACACCATTCACATCAGTCTTCACAAGGTATAGATCATAGGCCCCAACACCAGTGGAGTTTGAAAATCCCGCAGCATAAAATCCAGAATTTGGAACGTACATAACACGTTTTAAAGACTCTGACTCAAACCCTCCATAATTGTGTGACCAAATGTAATTTCCTAAGCTGTCAACTTTCATTAGAAAACCCTGAGAGGGACCGTTTTTAAAACTACTTGAGGCTCCACAAATAACGTAGCTACTGTCTTCCAATTGAACAACTCCATGTCCAAAATCACTCCCACTGTCCGAGTAGTGTCTCAAAAAATTAATCTGCCCAAACAAAGAAATTGGAAAGATGACAGCAACTGCTATTTTAACTATAATCTGCATTTCAATCGAATAAAAAATGATTCTCCATTGCCCGATTTATGCACCAGGCCAACTATGTTGTCTGTTCCGAAACCAGCTTGAATTTTATTCCAATTAAGGTTGACATACAGGCCAGTTTTAAATCCAGCAAATCCTCCAAAGGACGCGCTTGCTCCAGCATGTAACCAATCGAAAGGCTTGAAATCTATACCCCCATAGATAAATGGATTGTAAATTAACGATGGATAAATTCGCGCGCCAAAAAATGTCTGTACTTTAAATTGACTGTTCTCATCAATCATCTTTCCTACCTGAATAAAGCCCGGCAGCATAAATACAGATTTTACATCCGTCGATTCTATTCCGAGAGAATCCAACAAAATAGCGCTCTCTGCAGAGAGTATCGCATTGTCTCCGATGATCTGGTCGAAACGAAATCCTGAATACTCAATCGTTGTATCCATCCTATATCTTCTTTGAGGTTCGGTCATGAAACCTACTCCTACATTTTTGGCTAAAAATTGAATATGTGCCGCTCTGTTCTTGTACCAAGGTAGACTGAACCGATAGTCTAAGTCCAATCCAACACCGAGACCTTGAGAGAATTTTGTTGATTGCCTCAATTCGAAAAATCCATCCATGGTTAGATTGACATTCATCCCATCTGTTGATTGAGACAAAGAACATCCCCTAAAACCCCCTATTACGCGATTACTAATATTATAGACATTTAAGCTCAAACTGGACTTCGTGGTTGCATTAATCAGTCCAAATCCAACTTTTTGAAACGACGTAAAACTCACATTTGTTCCGGAAAAATCAATAGTATCTCCAAGGTACATTTCATTCCCATAAAATGCCAAACCAAATAAATCGTCTGAATACAAAATTCCACCAAAATTATAGGCTCCAAATTGAATTTGTACACCTAAGTTTTTTGCCGAAAGATAAGGTGTTGTGAAATTGCGGTAGAAAACCTCTGCTCCTACATCCAAACCGATGCGATTTACATTTTCATGTTTATTTAACGATCGTTCCTTCATCGAATTATCGATAACTCCACCTCTGTAGAATTTCGACATAATATCTTTCTCAATTGAACTGGAACTGTAGTCAAATCCACCTGTAACTATCAATTCTTGATTGAATTCAACAGTGTCATAGGACTCTATTGTAATTTGCGCCCATGAAAAAGTGAACGAAAAAAAGACAATTACAAAAGTTAAAAAATTACCCATTTAGAATCTATTTTCAGCTTTAAATTGAGTTTTCAATTTTATACTCAAAAATGCATCGGCAGGAATAAGCATCTGCTCATTAAGCCCCGAAGATGGATTTTCACTATTAAATGTTGCATGAACGACAATTTTTTCAACTTTTTCGATCTCAGCTACAATTTCATCTGTTAGAACAAATTCCACCAATGAACTTGCGATATTGCAGTTGTGTTGATTGTTGAATGATCCATTCTGAGAAGCTTCAATTCGATCGGTGCCATTCACCGTATGTATAGGGATATTGTTCTCATCTAAAAGCACCAAAGTAACATCAGCAGAAAATGGGAATGCATTGTCAGTATTCAAGATAAGACTCCCTGAAATAATCTTGCTTTTATTTGCATCTTGATTCAAATTCACATCAAACGTATCCCTTAATGTTAAGTTATCCAATCCAATCGCAAGTGGCATATTCGCATGTAGTTTTACTTTAAGTCTGCTATTTGGAAAAATTTCATCCCAGCTTCCTGAAGTATTGCCCCATGGATTTAAATTCAAATTATAATTCACTGTGTGCCTAGAGCCTAAATTTTCAAAATAAGATTCAATAGAACTATTCAAACTTGTAAATTCCAATTCATTAAATGATGGAGTCAAGGTATTCCAGGAGCCCATGGCAGGGTCAACATTAAAGGAATTGCCCATTGCGCCACCGGTTAAAGCAACACTCGAGCCTAAAGCATTTGTATTAATAACGCTGTTAAGCATTCCTTGAGCTCCAACTTTAATGCCATTTTCAATCTCAAAAGCTAATGATAATGCAGGTAGATCAATCAATCCACTCTGGTATACATTTAATTCAGATAAATCGATACTTGTTGAATCTGAGATCGAACGGCTTCCGAAAAAACCTCTCGCATAACTTACATTAATATTTTTAAATCCGGCTGAAACAGTAATAATGTGTTCATTTCCAAAATCGACAGTCGGTCCATTTGGATCTGCTTGTACATCAATCTTTGAAATAAACTTATTGTTTTCACTTCCTGAAAGTCCGGTGAGATCAACCGCATAGCCAGAGAGATCTATCACTGTCAACAATACACCCGGTTGGGCGACGCTTCCGGCAGGTATCTCATAAACAACATTCAATGGTGCGCCATCTCTCGAGAAACCTGGCAACTCTAAATCAAAAAATGCTTTGGTCCCAAGAGGGTTTTCAATTTCCAAATCGATAATTCCTCGGTCTAAAATTATTCTTTTCAGTTGTAGGTCCTCTAACATCATTTCATACTCATCTGTTTGCACACCTTGAAGAATACTGGACCCGGGAGCAATCGGAATATTATCAAAGAAAGGTCCGTTATCAAAAGTCTCAAGGATTATAGTATCCGGTATCGAAACTACATCGCTAACATCAAATTCAAATAATGTCCGTTTCAAATCCAATTCATAAAATCCCGAAACTGTCTCAAGAATAGTAGAATCATTCTCCCAATTGACCAATGATAGCGTATCATTTATCACAGGAGCATTCCATCTTGTTTCCCAAACTGTGGATTGTTTTTTGCACCCAATAAGGAGACTTCCCAAAAATAATAAAGTACAAAGTCGCTGCATATTATTTAGACGTTTAATAATTCATTTTGGTTAGCTTATGCTCTCTCTAAAATTGTAGCATACCCTTGCCCAACACCTATACACATGGCTACAAGAGCATATCTTTTATTCGACTTTTGGAGTTCAACTGCTGCACTATGAAGAATTCTTGCTCCCGTAACACCTAATGGATGTCCAAGGGCAATTGCTCCTCCATTGGGGTTGATCCGTGGGTCATTGTCTTTCAAACCAAGCGCTCGTGTACATGCGAGAACCTGAGCCGCAAATGCTTCATTCAATTCTAAAATATCTATCTGATCTATAGTGAGACCTGTTCGCTTCAAGACCTTTTGAGTTGCATAAACGGGTCCAATACCCATGATTCGGGGCTCAACACCTGCTACTGCTGCTCCTACAATTCGAGCAAGCGGCTTCATTCCATGATTTGCTACAGCGTCTCCAGAGGCAACCAACAATGCCGCAGCCCCATCATTCAACCCAGAGGAGTTTCCGGCAGTTACTGATCCTTCTTTTTTAAATGCTGGACGCAAACCACTCAATCCTTCTATGGTAGAATTGGAACGAACAAATTCATCATGACCAAATACAATATCATCATTCTTCCGCTGCTTGATAATTACGGGTACAATCTCTTCAGCTAGCCGTCCAGAGGCAGTCGCTTGCGTCGCTTTTTGCTGAGACCACAAAGAAAATTGATCTTGAGCTTCACGCTCAATACCATACTTTTCAACAAGATTTTCAGCGGTTAACCCCATTCCATCAGTACCGTATAATTCCTCCATTTTCGGATTAATAAATCTCCATCCAAAAGAAGTATCGTACATTTTAGCATCTCTGCCGAATGCTTTGGAAACCTTAGATATTACCCAGGGACCTCTCGTCATATTTTCAACTCCACCAGTAATATAGATATCACCGGCTCCATCTTTAATTGCTCGTGAGGCATTAATTGTAGCAGCCATTCCAGAGGCACATAAACGATTTACAGTTTCTCCCCCAGATTGCCATGGCAATCCTGCCAGCAAAGCACTCATTCGCGCAACATTTCTATTGTCTTCACCCGCCTGATTTGCACAGCCCAAAATAACATCCTCGATCAACATGGGATCGATCCCTGCATTTCTTTTCAAAAGCTCCTTAATTACAATGGCACCAAGGTCATCTGCACGGACTGCTCCGAGTGTTCCTCCAAAATTTCCAATGGGAGTTCGGATCCCATCAACTATAAATACTTCTTTTGCCATTTTCTTTGATTATGTGCTCAAAGTTAATAAATCTTAGACTTGTTAATAACTTCTTCTCTCACTTCGGTACAAAGTTTGTAATTTGGATGACCGTTGAATCTAAACTCGATTAACTTGAAAACAACAAAAACAATTATTGCCCTGCTATTTCTAGGAATCAGCTCCGATTTGTCCTCTCAATTGGACGATTTAACACCTGAAGAAATAGCTTATCGGGATTCAATAACTGAATTGAATCTGGAAAATGAATCAATAGCCAACAGCCAGGAAGCTTACAATAGAGGAATTGAATTATTTGGCTTAAAAAAATATTCACAAGCCATCAAAGAGTTTAAAAAGTCCATTGACTTGGACCCCAGTTTTACAGCTGCATACTACAATAAAGGGGTTGCTGAAAATGAATCTGAAAAATTTTCAGATGGTGTTGTGACATTGTCACAATTAATCAAAACATACCCTAGCTACTCAAAAGCCTATTTCCAACGCGGCAGATCCTATCAAGGCCTAGATGACTATCTGAATGCAGAGAAGGATTACCAAAATGCAATTGTGCTTGATAAAAATAACCCCAATGCATTTTATAATTTTGGTACTTTACGGTTTTTACAAAAAGACTACAACGGAGCGATTCAATATTTCACACAATGTCTATTATTGGATGATGAAAACATCAATGCGTACAACGATCGAGGTTCCGCATATCGCATGAATGAAAGCTATGCCAAAGCACTTGCCGACTACGAAACAGTTGTGCGAAAAAACCCCAAATTGGCTTTCGTATTGAACAATATTGGAACAACTAAAACCAAAATGAAAGATTATCCCGGAGCAATGGCTGCATTCAATCGTGCGATTTCAGTCGATCCGAATTTTCACTTGGCCTACAACAATAGAGGTATTGTTCAAATGCATCAAAAGCGGCTTGACGATGCCATAAAAGACTTCGAAAAAGCCCTTGCCATCCAATCTGATTATTCTCCAGCAGCTTCGAACATCAGTGGAATATACTTTCAAAAAGAAGCCTACGAAGAAGCAGTAAAATATGCAGACCTAGCAATCAAATTAAACAAGCAAAATGCTTCGGCTTATGTAAATAGAGGAATGGCAAAAGAAATGCTTAGAAATATGAATGGCGCATGTGAGGATTGGTTCAAAGCTAGAGAACTTGGTGCTGAATTAGGTAGGAAATATCACTCTGAAAACTGCGGAAATTAAACTAGAACATCATGATTAAATATATCATTTCACTGTCATTTTTTGTACTCAGCTACTGCACAATTGCTCAAAATATTGCATTTAGAACAGCGAATTTTAAGGATAAAAAAGAAGAACTCAAAAGAGCGATTGAGGCTATAAAAAAGGGCGACGATTTTTTTGAGATTGCAAATGAGGCAGTTTTTTTGGTCAAATCTCCAGAATTAAACTACGAACTTGCGTTAAAAGAATATAAAATAGCACAAAAGCTCAATCCGAATAATGCTCATTTGAACTTTAAAATAGGCGTTTGTTATCTCAATTCTCCATTTAGCCACCAAGGCATTGAATATCTATTAAATGCCCACAAGCTCGATCCAGAGTGCGACCCGTTTTTTATGTTTTATTACGGCTATGCATTACAACTAAATAGGCAGTTTGTCGAAGCCATAAAATCATATGAAGCCTTCAGTGAGAACTACAGAAAAGCAGATAATTTTAGCAAGTTCGTAACAAAGCGTAAAAAAGAGTGTAAAATAGCAAAAGCAGGCATTGCCGAACCCATTCGAGCGTGGGTAGATAATGTCAGTTCGTTGAATACTGAATACAATGATTTTGCCCCGTCCATTTCAACGGATGGCAGTGAAATTATTTTCACTTCAGATCGTCCAAATGGACACGAGCCAAACAATGCTGGAAGCTTCGATAATGACATTTACTCCTCATCAACACGGTCGGGGAAATGGATGGAACCCAAAGCATTACTTGGAAGTGTGAATACAGAATTTGATGATATTTCCGATAATCTCAGCTATGACGGCACCAAACTACTATTACACCGTGATGATGGAGATGGATTTGACATCTATGAGTCCGTTTTGAAAGGAATCAAATGGACGTCAACAAAACGGATGCATTTCAACATCTCATCACCGCGATCGAATGATATTCACGCAGCGTACAGCTCTGACGGCTGGAGTATTTATTTTGCCAGAGACAATGCCAACCGTTCGAATGGATATGATATCATGTTCAGCAGTATGCAGAGTAAATCCAAACAAAATTTTGGTGCAGCACAAATGATTTCGTCAGTGAACAGTCGGTTCAATGATGGCCCAATATACGTTGCGATAAATGGAGAAACCATGTACATTGCTTCCCAAGGAGAGGGCTCTTATGGTGGCTACGATATCTTTGTCTCGAAAGGAAGTAAAGGAAATTGGTCGAAACCTGTAAACATGGGATATCCCATCAATACACCATATGATGACTTTTTTTTCTCTCCTACGGCAAACGGAAAGTTCGCATATATTGCTTCAAATAGAGCAGGTGGTAAAGGAGGATTTGATATTTATAAAGCGACATTCTTTGGCGCTCCCAAAACACCAATCATGGAGTCTGAAAACTACTTACTGGCATCTGTTGTAACACCAATTAAAGACAATGCTATTGAAGAAGAAGTAGAAGTGAAAAAAAAATCTTTCACTGTGTTCAAAGGAAAAACAATCGATGCGCTCACAAAAGAAGCAATCGAAGCTGAAATTGAGATTACTGACAATACAACTGGACAGCTAATAAAAACGCTCACGACCAACAGTGCAACTGGAAAGTTTATAATTACATTATCGTCTGGTAAAAACTATGGAATTGCGGTTAAAACAGAAGGATACCTATTCCACTCAGAAAATTTTGACATTCCAAATGGCACAACAGATAACCTTGTCAATAAAATTATTGAATTAAAAAACATTACAATAGGAAGCTCAATAAATTTGAGAAACATTTTTTTTGATAGCGGAAAGTCTGTACTTCGAGAAGCATCGAATACTGAACTCAATCGATTGGTAAAACTCTTAACGGATGTACCGACACTCCAAATTGAGATTTCAGGACATACTGATAATACGGGTTCAGCCACAATCAATGAAAAACTCTCACAAGATAGAGCGCAAGCGGTAGTAAATTATTTAAAAGGTAAAGGAATTGATACAGGACGACTAACAGCCAAAGGCTATGGATCCTCCAAACCAATCGCTTCAAACGCAACAAAATTCGGACGACAAGAAAATAGAAGAACAGAATTTGAAATCAAATCAAACTAAAATCTTATTTTCCACTGCCGAAAAAACATAAGCAACGAATAGAACAAGCGAAATGCAACCAGAACACATATCATTCTTTAACAAATTACTTAGTGATCGTTGTTCGTTGACAAAATCAGATTTACTCAAGTACAGTCATGACGAGACTGAAGACATTTCTATTCTTCCAGGAGTCGTTTTAAAACCGAATTGTGTTCTAGAAATTTCTCAAATTCTAAGCTATTGCAATACACATGAATTACCAGTTACGCCAAGTGGTGCAAGAACAGGCCTTAGTGGAGGGGCAATCCCTTGTTTGAATGGGGTTGTTTTGTCAATGGAGAAATTCAATAAAATACTTTCAATTGATGAAAACAACCATCAAGTCACAACTGAACCTGGAGTAATTACTCAAGTACTTCAAGATGCCGTCAAAGAAAAAGGGTTGTTTTATCCTCCAGATCCAGCCAGCAAAGGAAGTTGCTTTATTGGCGGTAATGTGGCCGAAAACTCAGGCGGACCAAAAGCTGTTAAATATGGCGTTACAAGTGAATATGTACTCAATCTTGAGGTTGTATTGCCGACAGGTAAAATTATCTGGACAGGTGCGAACGTTTTAAAAAATGCGACAGGATATAACCTAACACAACTCATTGTTGGGTCTGAGGGGACCCTGGGAATCATCACAAAAATAATTCTAAAACTAATTCCCCACCCCACACATGACTTTCTATTACTCGTCCCGTATTTTGATGCAACGGATGCATGTAAATCTGTCGCAGCATTGTTTCAACATGGAATTACACCCAGTGGTCTTGAATTCATGGAGAGGGATGCAATTCTATTGACCCAAAAATTTCTAGGGGAAAGCCCTTTTCCGATCAAAGATAATCATGCTGCTCACCTTCTTATCGAGATTGATGGATTCAACGCAGAGCAACTTATGGAAGAATGTACTCAAATTATGAATGTACTTGAGTCCTTTGATACAGATGAAATTTTATTCGCTGAATCTCAGGCCCAAAAAGACCAGTTGTGGAAGCTTCGACGGTCTGTTGGTGAAGCAGTTAAGGCAAGTTCAGTTTATAAAGAAGAAGACACAGTCGTACCACGCTATGAACTTCCGAAGCTTCTGGAACATGTAAAGCGCATTGGAAACAAATACGAATTCAAATCTATCTGCTATGGTCATGCAGGAGATGGCAACCTACATATCAATATTTTAAAAGGAAATTTAAGTGAGGACCAATGGAAGAACGAACTTCCAAAGGCGATTCGTGAACTATTTCAAGAAGTTGTCAAACTTGGCGGAACATTGTCTGGTGAACATGGAATTGGTTTGGTTCAAAAACAATATATGGACATTCCATTTGATGCAACTTCTCTCGAGCTCATGCGAGCTATTAAAGTAAGCTTTGATCCGAATGGAATTCTCAACCCAGGTAAAATATTCTAGTTCTGAAGAAAATCGAGGTCTCCCGACTTCATCTTGTGGTAACCGCGACTTAAATAAGCCAACATTACGCGCATTGCATCAAAAGCTTCTTCTGTTTCAGGACTAATTTCCTTTTTTTGAAGCTTGAGTAGAAGCTTCATATACATCCCATGAAATGCAATTTCAATGTGGTTTTTATCCTTTAAATCTGACTTAGATTTTAATTCATCAATAAAGGGCGTAGCAGCCTCAAATACAGCTAAATATTTCTCGTCTTTGGTCATATTTAAAAGCGTATTGTGCAAATAAGACAATTCAACAAGTATTTCTTGAGTATCATTGAGATGTCCTGATTTCACAATGTTCTGCGCTTTCATTTGCCGCATTAAATCAGTATACCACTCACGGTGTTGACTCATGAATGAAGCATCAGGAAGTTGTGGCTTCACAAAGTTTTCAAGAATTGCGTCAAGATCAAATTCAAATGCACGAATTATGTCTTCTATTTGATACATGTACAAGATGTACTCGGCGATATTCTCTCTCTTTTTCTGTTGTGCAACAAGCATTCTTAGTCGTTGTTAAGTTCTTTTTCTCTCGCATTCATAAAGGCGATGAACTGATTTGTCATATTAAACATTGAATCAATAAATGTAACACCTCCACCTATTTGATATGAAAGAAACAATTTCAATCCATTTTCCTGACTAAAGACTCTTCCATAAGCATCTATTTTATTAGCGAGAACTTGATTTAATTCATAACTCTTTTGCTGAAAAGGTTCTAATTTGTCCCTTTGTATTTGCATAATTTTCGTCTCACAATTTCTTATCTTATTCTGAAGAGTAATCATCTGGTTATCCGTTAGCGTTTGCGCTTGTGCTCCCTGTTGCAGTTGATTTTGAGCTCTTGTCCCTTCCTCCTGCCAACGCATCAATTCTTTTTCAAGGGCGGCTCCTTCAGATTCAAGCTTCATTTGTGTTTCTTTATAAAACACGAATTCAGTTGGGATTTTTTCTAGGTCATAGTAACCAATTGTTAGCTCTCCAACGCTTTTTACTTCAATATTTGTCAAAGGCTGCGACTCTGCTTTCTTTTCATCTTTCGATCCACAAGCCGCCAACACAGTAACCATTACAATACTTGATACTAAATATTTCATTTTTCGTTTTTTTTCTTAAATCCATTTTCCCAATCCTGACGCATTTCAACAAAGCGCGTTATAGCGTTGTGAAGTAAATCATTTGTAATCATATTCTCAACTTCTTGAGAGCCACTTACATCAGTTTCACTAATCTTATACGACTGCTCAAATTGACCCAATTCAATCTTTACAATATACTTACCATTGTATTGATGAATTTGAATCTTGTAACGTGGATGGGGAATTTCTTTTACTAATCTCATAATTATCGGTGACAAAAATAATAGAATTCGGAATGGTTCAAACGAAAAAAACCTACATATCGCAATTCAAGGGATCCTACAAATGAAAAATGTCTAAAATTTTATATTGCCAACGAGAAACCTCCATCTCTGTAGGAGATAAATTCAAAAGGAAACTTTACCATATAAGCGAAATCTTGACCTACTTCGAACATCTCTTCATCATCTATCTTATAACGCCACTCAACGATAACATTACACCCCGACTCTAATAATTCATTCAACTTATACAAAAGGAATAATATTCTTTTTGATGAAGCAATGTTGAAATATTCTAAATCAATTTTTATCACAGTAGATTTCAATGGACGCAGCAAATAAGACTCAAACCAGTTCAGTATGGGAAGCCAGAAATCATCTGGTATGCAGCGTCCTTCAATGCTCATAATACCCGTGATTGAATTGAAATCAATTCTCGGAGTTTGAGCCGTAGCTGCTAAAACAAAGTTATTCATACTTACCTTTTTGGGAAATTGGAAGTGAGCAAAAATCTGGATTAATTTGGCTCTAGGGTTACCAAAAAAGGTCTTTCCTAAACCCTAAATTAAAATTAAAGAAGAGTTGACTAAATGATAGGTTTGCTTGATCACTGGCCAATTGATTGCTAGAAAATCCCGTTAGAATATACGTGACTCCAGTATCAAAATAAAAAGTACCGGTCGAGGGTATGGTGTACTTGACACCTCCTCCGAGACCACCGCCAAAACTAATAATCGAGCCTTTTCGTTGATCATATCCAACAGGCTCGTACAGTACTTGATCATATCCATCGAGATTCATTTTCACAGTGTTAAAAACTACCATGAAATTTGTTCCTCCGTAGGCCGACCAACCAAAATCATAACCATTCCCTAAATAGTACCTTGTACCTCCCTCAAGGATAGTGTAATTCATTGATCCGTAGCCATCTATGCTCAGTGAATATGGGATAGTTGTGAGTTCCTTTGCAATGAGCGGAACTAGAGTCGGTTGTTCGTTGACTTGTTTCAAATGCTGGGTTATTCTGCCGTAAACCGAAGTAGCATCATCCCTCGGAACTTCAACTGATAAATGGAAACCAGCGTAAGGTCGTGGTTTTCCAAAAGCTTTTAATATACTTCCTCCTGCTGATATTCCGATTTGAGCTGACGCCAGTCCAGTTATCAGAATTGCCACTGTTGCTAAAATTATTTTCATACCTCTTTCCATTTAGGTTTTGTTTTCAATACTTCCACAAAAATCGGGAAGTTTTCATTATGCGCTCCCGGAATATACCCTGTACTCATAAGAAATTCACTTACGATTTTCCCACCTACAAATTTAAACGTCTTTTTGAATGATCTCACCCATTCCTCTATGGACAATGGATGATTCATGTCCAACCAACGAATAAAACTACCAAATTCATTCTTCAAAATTACGATTTGTTGTGCATTATAAATCGCTGCGTTTATTTTTAATTTGTTACGAACAATCCCAGCATCCAAAAGCAATCTCTGGCGTTCCTTGTCACCATAATTTGATACCTTATCGATATCAAAATTCGAATATGCATCCCTAAAATTTTGTTCCTTGTTGAGAATTGTTTCCCAAGACAGCACCGCCTGATTGATCTCCAAAATTAAACGCCCAAACAACTCAATGTCATCAACAGTGCGAAAACCATACGTTTGATTATGGTATTACTGATGCACCAACTTGGCCTCTGGTTGTTTACAATAATCGCAATATGACATAAATAGAACATGTCTTTCTTGGTGAAGTTCAGACTCGGAACAACATCTAAAAACCGGTAAAAACAAACACTCAAGTAAAGATAGTGTGAATTGTTGTTTATTCCTCACAAAAAAAACTGAAGAATCATAAATCTCGTTAAATATATAAGGAACGGAGACAGGAGAGAAATTCACTCCTACTGATAAAACCTAACAGAGAAACAAATCACCATAATCTTTAGTACATTTATTCTACAAATTCATAGATTATGTCAGTGTATTCGTTCAACGGATTTACTCCAGTTGTCAAAAAAAGTAGTTTCATTCATCCAAAAGCAAGTGTGACGGGTAATGTTATCATCGGAGAAAACGTTTACATCGGTCCAGGAGCAGCGATTCGTGGGGATTGGGGTCAAATCATTATTGAAGATGGGTGTAATGTTCAAGAAAACTGCACAATTCACATGTTCCCAGGAACAACTGTCAGACTTCAAAAGGGTGCCCATATCGGACACGGAGCCATCATACATGGAGGAACTTTAGGCGAAAATTGTCTAATAGGTATGAACAGTGTTGTGATGGATGATTGTATCATTGGTGATGAATGTATTGTGGGAGCCTTGAGTTTTGTGCCTGCTGAATCTAATTTTAAAGCGCGCAGTTTAATCGTCGGTAACCCTGCAAAAAAAATTAAAGAGGTTAGTGATCAAATGATTCAATGGAAAAGCAAAGGAACTAAATTATATCAAGCACTACCACGTGAGTGTTTTGAATCCTTAGTTGAGTGTGAACCGCTCAGAGAGATAGAAACCGATCGACCAAAACAAGAAACCATGTATACAACATGGAATTCGTTACAAAACAACAACCAATCGTCATGAAGCAGCTCGTTTTACCATTAATTTTAATATTACTTCTATGTTCGTGTGCATCACTAAAAATGGACAAGAGATTCATTGATGGTGTCTATGAAGCATCATGTGGCCTATGTAATTTCGATATGACTGGAGATGATTGCGAATTGGCAATTCGAATTGAGGGGAAAGAGTATTATGTAGAGGGTTCAACAATCGATGAACATGGCAATGCGCATGCTGAAGACGGACTTTGCAATACCACAAGAAAAGCACGTGTTCGAGGCACAGTCAAATACGCTACTTTTTTTGCAACATCCTTCGAATTGATTCAAGAATAACCAATTTCTGAGAATTTTTTTTTCGTAATTGTACTATTCGGAGAGCTCAATAGGCTCCTTTTTTAGGGACCTAAACAGCAGAAAAACACCAAAAATAATAAACGGAATACTCAACAATTGACCCGTATTTAATGTCCAGTCAGATCGGTCATTTACTTGAGCTATTTTCGTGAATTCAACCATGAAGCGAGCTCCCCAGAGTAAAATTAAAAAGGTGCCAAACAACACACCGGGTCGGTTCCAAGAATTTCGTTTCCAATACATGTACATCAAGATCAAAAATATGAGAACATAGGATATTGATTCATACAATTGTGAGGGATGACGAATAGGAATGTCTTCCCATCTACAATTTGAAATTGTTGCCGACATACAATCGTTATGAATGAACTTAAAACCCCATGGTACATTGGTAATATTTCCTACAATTTCACTATTCACTAGATTTCCAAGTCGAATAAAACAACCTGCTATTGCAATTGGAGCGACGATTCGATCAAGAATCCAAAGCATTGGTTTATGAACAATACGTTTGGAAAATATGAACAGTCCAATTAAAATTGCTATTGCTCCACCATGACTCGCAAGTCCTCCTTCCCATACTTTCAAAATATCAAATGGATGAGAGAAATAACCTCGCGTGTGAATTTGCTCTACTCCATTGATTGTAATCATACTGTCCCAATAGGGGCCATAAAAAAGAACATGTCCCAATCGTGCACCAACGATTGTTGCAATAACCATGTAGAACACAAGTTTGTCTAAAACATCATCAGCAACTCCTTCTTTTCTGAACATCTTACGAATCACAAAGTATCCGATAATTAATCCCGAAACGAACATTAAACCGTAAAGATTTGGGGTACTCCACCCTTCTATAATTTGGGGAGTTACATCCCATTGAATTGCCTGAATCACCGTTATTAAAGTTATATTTATTCCAAAGATAAACGTTTTCAAATGACTTTGTGTACTCTACCAATACATCTTTTATGGAATCGATGGGTATGAATCTAATACACTAAAGAGCATCACTGAGATCAAAATAGTATCTTCGTCCTTCTGTCACGATTGCGCGAAGAAAGACTACAGTTTGATAAACTACAATACAATGGATCAAAACTCCTTTATTCATCAATTCAACACCGCTGTAGCGCGCGGTCTACCCGGAGAGCAGTCTCACGCTGCATTAATGCCGATAAATCGTCCTTTTTCATCCGACGCACGAATGAATACAGAAGAATACAGGCAATCAGCAGTTGGAATAGTCTTGTTCAACGCAGGAGAAAGCATTCGATGCGTTCTGATCCAAAGACCACATTACGATGGCGTTCATGGCAATCAAATTAGTTTCCCAGGCGGAAAAAGGGACACGACTGATTCCAACCTAGAATTCACGGCAAGACGCGAATGTATGGAAGAAATTTCATTAAAAACAGAGCTGATGACAACGGTAGGAATACTAACAGAAGTATTCATTCCCATCAGTAAATTTCTTATTCAACCCTATGTTTTTTTTGTGGAAAAGATGCCACAATTAATTCCCGATCAAAGAGAGGTTAGAGAAATATTCACATTTGACATCCATGACCTACTCAAAGATAACACCCTAAAATCTATGGATATGCGCTTTGACAATGACCGTATACAAAAAAATGTTCCTTACTTTTCCATCGAAGAACGCGTAGTGTGGGGAGCAACAGCGATGATTTTGTCTGAGCTGAAAGCAATCATCAAAATGTTCTAAAATCGAACTCGAGCAAATCCGAAAGCCGTTGAAATACTATTGGAATCATTCAAGAAGAATGTAATCGCATCTCTTGATGAAATGCCAAATTCATAAGTACCATCCCCAAAAACAAAATTAATCCCAACTGGAATATTGTCTTTGTAAATCCCTCCACCAAAATAGCCAGCACTCAATGTGAGCCACTTAACAACATTCAGGTCCATACCAACAGAGTAAATTGGATTTACTATACTTCCTGGTATACCCGAATCAAATGGAGCCACAAGATCAAAACCCAAACTTGCAAACTTTCCCAAATCGAGACTTGCTCCTAACCTAAAGTTAGCCGCATTTTTGACCGTATAACTCTCCTTACCCTCAAGGGAAAGAAATCCCCCCTCCTCAAACATTGGACTTAAAGAATTAGTGATATTTACATCATCCAGTCCGGACAACGACATATTTGAAACCAAGGTATCCCTTACACTATAAATATTCCTTTTGTACTTTACAGCTCCTAGGTTGTTGACTGATGCTGCAATAGTGAACATTCCGAACATTTTAACACTCGCAGAAACATCAACACCATATCCAGTTCCAACAGGGATTGGAATTCCACCTGTTTGATAAAACGAGGATGGATTTAAATTGGCTATTGAACCATAATTTAAATTGAATCCCGGAGAAATAGAAGAGTTCATCCGAATTCCATTGTCATCAGAAATTAAATCCACCATAGCCATTGACTGTATAAATCGACCTCCAATCCCTGCATAAACAGCAAACACAGAATCGTTACCAAATACTTTTCGACCATAGCCAATGTTGTAATGGCGGTTCCATGTAAACCTGATATTTGATCCATTTGTTAATCCACTTAAGTTCAGTGGAACCGACACTGTACCCTCAATGACATTATCCAATGTATCTTGAGTTAGTGTCCCTGTATTTTGAATCATTGATGTATCCGTCCCAAACACAACCGTTAACGAATCAAAATAGGATGACAATTTCCCTTGAAAAATAATATCACTGGTGGACTGGTTCAACCGAGAATACCAATTATAATGCTCACTAATACTCAAAGCAATACCTCCGAAACGTTTGCCTTGATACGACCAACCAAACCAATTGTAACTCGCATCAATTGAAAGTCCTGAAAGCGCATAATCTTGGGCATTGTTTTTCTGTTCTTGCCATGTCGATTGCGGAATCTCTTTACCAGTAACTTGGTCACGAATTGCCCCATATAAACTTTTTAATCGATCCACTGATAAGGAATCCGAGTACAATCCAAGATTAAATTCGGTCATTCCTGTGGTGAACTTTTTCCCATATCGATTGGGTATCCCAAGAGCCGAAGTGTTGATGCCAAGCGCATGATAGTCTGTGACAAATGTTGTAGCTACTCCCCTTCCAACATCTGTATAAGAGGCACCTTGAGTTTGAGCTTTCAAAAAACCAGAAGAGAGCACCCAAAAAGTAAGAAAAACAATAAATTTCATAGAACAAACCTTCTTAAGAATCTTAAATGTACGAGAAATTCTGGAGAACAAAAGGGGAATAAAATTTCATAAAACTCACACCTCGTTCATCAAATTCACACCGAATGATTGTACTCAACTCGAAAAAATATATAGTTATTTAATCATCCTAATCCAACATCAAGAATCATCATAACAAGAAATCCTCCTATGAATCCCAAAACTGCAACATCTGTAAATTTATCTCGCTGCGTTTCTGGGATAACCTCCTCAATAACAACATAAATCATTGCACCAGCAGCAAAAGCCAATGCAAACGGCAATATTGGTTCCATATAAATAACCGCCATAGCACCAAGGACACCAAAAATCGGCTCTACAATTGCAGACATTTGACCGTACCAAAAACTTTTTCTCCGACTAACTCCTTGACGTCTGAGTGGCATAGCCACAGCAAATCCTTCAGGGAAATTCTGAATCCCTATTCCAATCGCCAAAGCTACGGCCCCTGCTATTGTTGCCCCACCAATACCCATTCCAGCGGCTCCGAACAATACACCTACTGCGAGTCCTTCAGGAATATTATGGAGCGTAATCGCGAGAACCAATAAGGTTGTTTTGTGCCAATCTGTTTTGACTCCCTCTTTTTCGTCCTCTCTAAAGTTAATGTGCAAATGAGGCATCACCTTATCCAATCCAAATAAAAACAAAGCACCAACTAAAAAACCTACTGCAGCCGGCATCCAGGACATCGATGGGTAGAGTTTCTCAGACATCTCAATTGCAGGGCTTAAAAGAGACCAAAAGCTAGCGGCTACCATAACGCCACCTGTAAAACCAAGCATCGCGTCAAGCACCCCCCGATGTAAGGTCTTAAAAAAGAACACAAGTGATGCTCCGGCTGCAGTCAAAAGCCAGGTAAATGAGGTCGCATAAAAAGCCGCCAAAACAGGATCAATTGATCCGAGGTAAGCAACTAAACTATCATACCATCCAATATCTGCTTGCAAAGCTATTGATACAACCATTTTTTGGCTTTCTTTTTAATTTGTTAGACAAATCTAACAAATTGCCATTAAAGTTTTTGCCTCCCTTTCCATTAATTGTGTAACTTTGCGCAAAATTTTTGAAATATAAACACAATGGCTACAAATAGAACGTTTACAATGCTTAAGCCTGACTCAATCGAGAACGGGAATATCGGAAACATCCTTCAAATGATTACTGATGCTGGATTTTCAATTAAAGCAATGAAGTACACTCAATTGACGGAAAGTCAAGCTAAAGAATTTTATGCAGTACACGCAGAACGTCCATTCTATGGGGAATTGGTAGAATACATGACTTCTGGTCCTATCATCGCTGCAATCCTTGAGAAAGACAATGCAGTTGTAGACTTTAGAACACTTATTGGCGCTACAGACCCTTCAGAAGCAGAAGAAGGAACAATTCGTTCAAAGTATGCCGAATCCAAAGGAAGGAATGCTGTTCATGGTTCTGATTCTGATGAAAATGCTGCAATCGAAGGAAATTTCCACTTCACAGGAGCTGAAATTTTTTAAGAACGATACACTTTATACAAGAAGCCTCGACAAATGATGTTGAGGCTTTTTTTTTGCCCCATAATTATTACTTTTGAGTTTAAACAAAATACATGAACAATTACATCTCCACGGTTGAATCCCGTTTTATTAAATACGCAAAAATCGATACGACTGCTGACCCAAATTCCACAAGCTTTCCCTCAACTGAAATTCAGAAAGACTTGGGACGCGAATTGGTTCGTGAACTTCTCGAAATGGGTGTTAACGATGCGGAAATGGACGAATGGGGATATGTGTATGGAACACTTCCAAACAATACGGAAAATAGAGATTTACCTGTAATTTGTTTTTGCTCACACATGGATACTGCTCCAGATGTGACAGGAAAAAATGTCAAGCCTATTGTCCATCGAAATTATGACGGTTCGCCAATTACGCTTCCAGACGACACAAATCAAATTATTACAACGGAAAAACATCCATACTTGAAAGAAAAAATTGGAGATGATTTAATCACTGCAAGTGGATTGACACTGCTTGGAGCTGACGACAAAGCAGGCGTTGCGATTATCATGGATTTAGTGCATCATTTAACTTCAAATCCAGAAATTAAGCACCCAACAATCCGGATACTCTTTACTCCTGACGAAGAAGTTGGGCGGGGTGTGGATCATTTGGACATGGAAAAATTAAATGCCGATTACGGTTACACACTGGACGGTGGTATTCTAGGTTCTTTGGAGGACGAAAGTTTCTCAGCTGATGGAGTCAAAATAACTGTTCAAGGTATTTCCGCCCATCCAGGATATGCCAAAAATAAAATGGTAAATGCAATGAAAGTAGTTTCAGAATTTATTGCAGCATTGCCAAAGGATAGTTGGTCGCCCGAAACAACGAGCGGACGTGAGGGATTCGTACATCCTCATACATTTACAGGTGGTATGGAAGAGTCAAGTGTATCGTTTATTATTAGAGACCATGATACAGCTAAACTCGCAGACTATGAAGAACGATTAGAAAATATACTGAAGGAAACATTGTCGAATTATCCTGCATTGAATTATCAATTCGAAGTAACCGAGCAATACAGAAATATGAAAGAAATCATAAAGAATGTTCCGTTTGTTACTGAATATGCAATTTCCGCAATGGAGAAAGCAGGAGTTATGGCCCTCCCTGCGATAATACGCGGCGGAACTGACGGGTCGCGACTCTCCTTCATGGGGCTACCATGCCCGAACATTTTCACCGGCGAAATGGCAATCCATTCACGTCATGAATATGTGAGTGTTCAAGATATGGAAAAAGCAGTTGCGACTTTGGTTGAATTGTCGCAAATATGGACGAATCATAAATAAATGGACTACAAACTCATCATAAAAAATATCGAGTCAAAGAAATTCGAAAAAATATATTTCCTACATGGTGAGGAAACACATTTTATTGACGTGATTACCAACGCAATAATTGAACATGCACTTGAAGATCACGAGCGTGATTTTAATCAAAGTATTCTCTATGGAAAAGACTCAGATGCGCGGAGCATCATGGCAGAAGCTAAAGGCTATCCTATGATGGCACAGCGAAGGTTAGTGATTCTTAAGGAAGCACAAAATTTTCGTGGAATTGAAGACTTAAAACCTTATTTCGAATCTCCCTCTGATCAGACAATATTCGTTGTCAACTACAAGTACAAAAACTACGATTCCAGAAAGAAAGCAATAAAAGCAGTAGAAAAAAATGGTATTGTTTTTAAATCAGACAAAGTTCCGGAATACAAATTATCAAACTGGATTGAATCATTTGTTAAGTCGAGTGGTTACGGCATTACTCCGAAAGCAGCGATGCTGATTGCTGAATTTTTAGGAAACGATTTGAGCAAAATTTGCAACGAACTTGATAAACTCCAGATTCTTGTTGAGAAGGGCACAACCATAAATGAAATTCACATTGAAGAAAATATTGGTATTTCAAAAGACTACAATATTTTTGAATTAATCAATGCAATCGGCGCAAGAGATGTGTCAAAAGCCAATAAAATTGTCGATTACTTCGATCACAACCCGAAGGCAACATCAATAATAATGGTTGTTTCTAACTTGTACAATCACTTTTCTCGATTGATGAAAATTCATTTTCTTCAGAACAAGTCAAAAGAAGCAATTGCTTCTGCGCTGCGTGTTCACCCATTTGTTGCAGGTCAAATGCTAAATTCAGCCCAAATTTATAATCCCAAAAAGATTGCAGCAAATATCGCCATATTGCACGAATACGATCTAAAATCAAAAGGAATTAATAATTCGTCCTTTACACACGGACAACTAATGAAAGAAATGACCTTCAAATTGATGCACTAATGCGCTTATTTTATGATCCAAATATCTCATCCCAAAATTCTTCTCATCAACTGAGTGAAGAAGAATCCAAACACATCTCGCGCGTACTTCGTATGAATGAGGGGGCAGTTATTGGTGTTCTAAATGGATTAGGAAGCTTGTTTGAATGCAAAATTGTTAAGAGTCATCCAAAGCATTGTGAATTATTTATTCTTGAGGAGAAAAAAGCGAAAAAACCAGCGTATGAAATTCATATCGCTATCGGCCCTACAAAGCAAATGGATCGTTTGGAATGGTTTATTGAAAAGGCAACTGAGATAGGGATAACAGAAATATCTTTAATTCAATGCAAAAATTCAGAACGGATAAAAATTAAATCAGAACGCCTTAGAAGAAAAGCCATTTCTGCAATGAAGCAATCGCATCGACTCTACTTACCTAAAATTAACGCGCTTGTCAACGTAAAGAATTTTATCGAATCCAATCCAGGAGGTTTAATCGCTCATTGTTACGACATGGAGCGCTCAAAACTCTCAGATATCTTCCGAGCTGCGGACTGCCCTATTTTGATCGGTCCTGAGGGAGATTTCTCAGAAGATGAAATAGAGATCGCATTGGAAAATGACTACAAAACAATTACTTTAGGAGAAAACAGATTGCGAACGGAAACAGCTGCTCTATTCGCTTGTATGAATGCTAAACTTCTTATTGGATGAAATTTATTCTAATCATTGTTTTATATTTTACAACACAGACTGTGTTTGGTCAAACCAGTTACCAATTGGCCGTTTTAAAATATTCTGGAGGGGGAGATTACTACGCCAACCCGACAGCACTGCCTAATCTTGTTGATTTCTGTAATGTCAACCTTGGAACGACAATAGCAAAAGAGACCCCGTATGTAGAAGTTGGAAGCCCTGATTTATTTCTATATCCATATGTTCACATGACAGGTCACGGAAATGTTGTCTTCTCTGCAAGCGATGCTGAAAACCTACGCACCTATTTGCTGGGAGGAGGTTTTTTACACATTGACGACAACTACGGAATGGATAAATTTATTCGTGTTGAACTACAAAAAGTGTTTCCAGATCATGAAATGGTGGAACTGCCGTTTGACCATGAAATTTTCCATCAAAAATACGAGTTCAATGGACTCCCAAAAATACACGAGCACGATGGAAAAAGACCTCAAGCTTATGGCATCATAATCGATGGGAGATTGGTCTGCTTGTATACCTATGAGACAGATTTAAGTGATGGATGGGAGAACTCTGAAGTACATAATGATCAGCCCAACAAAAGGCAAGAAGCCCTCAGAATGGGTGCAAACATTTTAATGTATGCCTTTTCGCAATAAATTTAGAGTATTGATCTTTGAAAATAAGAGACTGACGGCGGGTCACTAAGAGCCACAACCAACGCAGTCAAAATGACTGTCCATAGGTTTGACTCCCTTTAACTTCATTTGTAAATTGTGGATTTGATCCTTAACTTCCATATCCTTAAACATATCTCCAGTTAGTTGGTTTTCTAATTTTTGAATTTCTTCTTGTAGTGTAGTCTCTGTCTGCATGCTTCATTTGGTTGAATGGTTCACTGCAATTTTGCAATCATTTTTTATTTATCCAATTAATACTATTAAAAGTTATTAACCACATACTATTGAATAAATTTTGTCTGCGCCCTGCTGAAGAACGAACCACCAACTTTACCAAATATTTTGTAACTTCCCCAGAAATTCACTACTTCTTCTATGCATAAAATACTACTCATCTTTTTATTTCATGGCCTTCTACACAATATTCACAGTCAATATTGTGTGTCAGGTGGTCCATCGTCAACGATAGATTCCAATCTTGAAACACTTCAGCTTGTTGGTACTTCGGGAGGCATTAATTTCGTAGGATGTCCAGGAGTGACTGGCGTGCAAGAATATTTCTCAGAAACGACAACAGTAAGTGCAGGAGCAAGTTATGTAATGACAATTAAATTCGGAACCTGCGGTGGGAATTTCAATAGTATTGGTGAAATTTGGATTGATTTTAATGCAAATAACATATTTGAAGAGACGGAATCAATTTTCACATGGTCTGGAACACCACCAATGACGACAGCTAACTATGTTTTAACGATCCCTGCATCATCTTTGTCAGGTCAAACTCGAATGCGAGCTATACATGCAGAAGGGCAATCTTTCCCATTGGATCCATGTTCATCATTTACATGGGGATCGGTAACCGACTTTTTAATCACAATTGAAGATGGTGTAGATTGCTCGAGCTATATAGGTGATGATGCAAGCGATGCTCGCTTGGTGCCATCAATCCCTTATTCGGAAACCTATGATAACTCTTTCTGTTACAGCAATCAAAATCCGGCATACAATTCTCCAGATGTATTTTACAAATTTGCAACTTCTATGAGTAGCTCTTTGAAAGTATCTCTATGTGGATCTTTGTTTGACACTTTTCTATCTATTCAAGACAAATGGGGTAATGTTATCGCAGCAAATGATGACAATACGGAGTGCGGAGCGCAATCAATCGTAGATTTTCCGACTGCTGGGTATGACACATTATACGCTATTGTAGAAGGATGGGGGAATCAAATGGGAGAATACACAATAGACTTTGGTACTGGAAACCTCGATATTGAAGACATCACATCTGATTATTATTCCATTACTCCAAACCCAGCACATACGTCGATTAAAATCGAAGGTGCGTTTTCTGGACAGCTCCAAATAGTAGATACTGAAGGGCGCAGTGTATTGGATACATTTTATGAATCAAATAAAACTATAGACATTTCAAATCTACCTTCTGGATTTTATATTGTTCATCTCACAAATGACGAACGGAGTTGTGATAAAAAATTAATTGTGCAATAATGAAAACTTTAATTACTCTCTTATTTCTTCTCTCTACTCTATCAATCCAAGCTTCTGGTTGGATTCAGCAAACAAATTTTGGAGGGACTGCTCGACACAGAACGACAATGCTTGCATTAGGAAATAAAATCTATGCCGGACTTGGACATTACAATGGTGCTGGCATCAATATTCTTTTTGAAGATTGGTGGGAATTTGATCCTGCTTCCGGAAGCTGGTCACAAAAGGCAGATTATCTTGGTGGCCCTTGCTACCATGCCGCAGCATTTTCAATTGAAAACATTGGATACGTTGGGACAGGAAGAGTAACTTCAAATCAACTGGTAAAAGATTTTTTCAAATATGATCCTACAACGAATACTTGGCTGCAACTTACAGATTTTCCTGGTGTAGGACGAAGAGGAGCAGTTGGATTTGCAATAAATAACTATGGATATATTGGAACAGGAACAGGGTCATCAGACATGTATAGGTACGATCCTGCAAATGATTCTTGGATCATAATTGCTCCTGTGCCAGGAGGCGCTAGAATGTCCGGCGTTGGATTTGCAATTGACGGTTATGGTTACGCTGGAACTGGCTACAGATCTAATTTAGGATGGTCTTCTTCGGACTTCTACAAATACAATCCCGCTTTGAACTCTTGGACAGCCTTGCCTGACGTAGGTGTAGGAGCTCTAGGTACTATCACTCGAATGGAGGCCTGCGGATTCAGCTTGAATGGTAAAGGCTATGTTTTAACTGGAGTAAATATATCTAGCGGAAACAACTACAAAGACATGTGGGAATTCAACCCTTCATCTGAAACATGGGTTCAAATTGAAGATTTTGATGGTACTGCAAGAAGGTACCTTTCTGGAATCGAACTCAATGGTTTTGGATATGTTGGCTTAGGTACAAATGGAACCAATTTCAACGACTTCTGGAAGTTTGATCAAGTACTATCTCTTTTAGACAGAAACTTGGAATCGATTGAACTATCTGCCTATCCAAACCCCGCCATAAGTGAACTAAACATCAAAGTGGATTGGGCGGATGATGTCCCACTCAGTAATATGGAACTTACCCTATCAAACCTCAATGGAAAAATAGTGGCGACACAACCATTAAATGTGAACAATAACAAATTTGATGTTTCAACATTGAAAGCAGGAAACTATATATATTCAATTCAATATAACGGAAGCTCAATCAAGAGCGGACGAATAGTCAAGAAATAATGGATAAAAAACGTTACACAATACTCATAATTGTTTTATTGGCAACCTTTGAAGTTTCAGCCTCATGGGTTCAACGTGCTGACTTTGGATCTCATGGAAGACACAGGGGAAGTTCATTCTCTATTGGAAATCGCGGATACATGGGACTTGGACACTACAATGGAGCGGGACCAAATATTGTATTAAAAGACTGGTGGGAGTACGACCCAGGAACAAACAGCTGGACGCAAAAAGCGGACTATATAGGAAATAACAACAATGGCAACTACGGTGTGTTATCATTTAGCACACCAAATTATGGATACATTGGAGGAGGACAGCAAGGTGGCGACAATCGGCTGTATCGATACGACCCAACAAGCAACTCATGGACTGCAATGTCAAATACACCCACAACACCCAAAAATACTGAGGGTTTTGTTATTGACGGTAAAGGATACTACTTGTCTGGTTCAAGCCTGTATGAATATGATTTCGCTTCTGACACATGGACAACTAAAAATTCGGCGCCATTCTCGGTAGGTATATGGAACTCAGCTTTCAGCATTAATGAGAAAGGCTACGTGAAAACGGGATACAGCCTATGGGAATACAAACCACTACTTGATGACTGGATACTACGCACAAACTTCCCGGGTATAGCCACTTCAGCCTCAGTTGCGCTTGTAAGTAACAACAAAGTATACCTTGTGAGTGGATATGGAAACTCACTTTCAAATGTGACAAAACAAGTCTGGGAATATGACCCATATACTAATGTTTGGTCCCAAATGGGGGACTTTCCGGGATCCTCAAGACGGTTTGGAAGCGGTTTTGTAATCTCGGACCGAGCGTTTATTGGAATTGGGACGAATGGAACAAACTTCAATGATTTTTATGAGTTGGACCCTTGGGCAGATGTGAACGAACTGTTTGATCAAAACAATTTAAAAGTATATCCAAACCCATCAACTGACTATATCATTTTCAACCTTGATAAAACTGTGGACTTCGATATTGAAATAAAGGACCTACTTGGAAAAAAAATCTTTTCTGAAACAACCACAAATGGCTTGATTCAATTTTTTAAAGGAAACAACCCTAGTGGGATTTACCTCTACCATCTAAAAATGAATGGCGCTATCGTGAATACCGGAAAAATTATACTCAAATAATCGTATGAAAAAATTAGTACTAGCTCTATTTGTCATATTGACAGGATCATGTTTTGGTCAAATTGAAAATACCTGGACTAAAATGTCAGATTTCTCAGGTCTTAAAAGAGAGAGAGCAATTGCATTTTCCGTAAACGGATTTGGCTACGTCGGTACGGGGGTTGATACGGCGGAAGTCGTATACAATGACTTATGGAAATATGATGCTTCAAATGATACATGGACACAAGTTGCGAGCATACCCGGTGAGGTAAGAAGAAATGCCATCGCATTTACAATAAATGATAAGGGGTATGTGGGAACTGGAATAAACTCGGTTATTGCAACAGATCCAATGTCAGTTAAATTAACTGATCTATGGGAATATAATCCAATCACAAATGGTTGGATAGCCAAAGCTCCATTCCCTGGAAATGGAGGAGCAGGAATTTATTTCGCAACAGCATTTTCAGTTGGGAACTTTGGATATTTAGTGGGTGGAAAATATGGTCCAAATAATTATTCTAATAAATTATTTCGTTACGATCCTATCTCAGATCAATGGCAATCAGGACCCAACTTTCCCGGTGGTGTGCGTTACCAGTTAAGCAGTTTGTCCATTGGAGATAAAGGGTATGTGGGTTTAGGGATTGATCAAGACTTAATGAATAACGATTGGTGGGAATACAAAACGACGACCAATGCATGGACACAACGCGCTGATTTACCGGCAAATAGTCGGTCAAGTGCTACCACATTTACAATTGGCCCGAGGGGGTTTGTTTGTATGGGATCGAATGGAGGAATGCTCGGAGACCTTTGGGAATATGATGCAAACTTGAATGCATGGTATGCTAGAGCGTCATATGGAGGAAGTGCAAGAAAAGGAGCCATAGCGATTGTAATTAATAACAAAGCGTACGTGGGAACTGGTAAAGGAATATCAGGAAAGAAGGCAAGTATGCACATGTACAATCCCTTTTTTACTGTTGGTATGAATGAATTAGAAAGTACAATTTCCACCTATCCGAATCCAGTAACAGACGAAATTCATATTTCAACAAAAACAGCCTTGGAGAGTATGACGTTGACAAACGCTCAAGGTAAAATTCTATACTCTGGTCCATATACAAATACACTTAAAACAAATGCATACCCCTCAGGAACATATTATCTATCTGTTAGGAACAATGGTATTCAGCAAAAAAGTCACAAAATTATTATTCAATAACACATGAAATTTCGATTAATTGTAATATTAACTACCCTAGTTTCTACTCATTCTGTAGCGCAAAATCAATGGGTCCAGAAAGACTCGGTAAATGGAGCTCCACGATCGGTAAGCGCTTCATTTGTTGTCAATGGTGAGGGGTATATTGTGGGAGGACTTGATAGTGATGGATTCCGACGCTCTATGTTTTCCTACACATTTTGGCAAGATGATTGGGATGATGAACCTTCTATTGGCGGACTCTCAGGTGATGGGAACGATCGTGGATCGGCTTGTGGATTTAGCCTGAACAATAAAGGGTATTTGTGCCTAGGGCAAGGTGACAGCAATCCTTTTTTTGGAGACTTGTGGGAATTTAATGAGGATACGGATGCATGGACCCAAAAGGCAAATTTTATTGGTTCTGAAAGGCGTCAAGCAGTTGCATTTACGATTGGTGATTATGCCTATGTAGGAACAGGAATTGATCAGACAGGGCTAAAAAAAGACATGTACCGATATGACGCAACTTTGAATGTTTGGACTCAGATTGCGGACTTTGGTGGAACGCCTCGAAAAGAAGCCGTTGGATTTTCAATGGGAGGACAAGGATACATTGGTACAGGAGATGATGGTATAATGCGTGACGACTTCTGGCAATATGAACCGACAACGGATTCTTGGTCACAAAAAACAGATTTCCCCGGAGGACCAAGAAAAGGAGCTGTAAGTTGGGGACAATTTCCTACTGGTTTTATCTGTCTCGGAGAAGATATCAATTTCAACTATACAAATGACCTTTGGGAATACAACTACTTCTCAGACACTTGGATACAACGCGCCGATTTTCCCGGCTCAGGAAGAACAAGTGCAATAGTATTCGTTCAAAATGATCTTGCTTTCGTTGGAACGGGATACGATGGTGAATTCTACGACGATATGTACGCATACAGAAGAATTGTAGGTACTGAAAGTCTCAACCAAAATACGAAAACAAAAATCTTTCCAAACCCAGCTGCTCAATCACTTACAATTCTAACAGACCTATTCGATGCGAAAGTAAAAATTATCTCAATGGATGGAAAAGACATCACGGATCAGGTCAACATGGTTAAAACATATGGTGGTCATGTTATTGATCGCATGAACTTGCCGAATGGAAGTTACTTTTTACAACTTGTGAACGCATCTTCAGCACCCATCCATTCAGAGTTGATAAATTTTATTTAAATGAAGATCAGTTATCTGTTTTTATTATTCTTCATTGGAATTTCCTGCTCTGATAATACAGATCAGCAACCAACGGTGCCCGCAAAAAAAAAGGTGTCTGAACAAATAAAAAATAAAGCTTCTTGGAATGTTTATCATACACCAGATATTGGATGGGGGTATCGAATTTTTAGGGGAGCAAAACTGATTATCGATCAACAACACATTCCGGCAGTTCCTGGAATCAAAGGTTTCGATTCACGATCGAAAGCCGAGCAAACAGCACAGTACATTATGCAGCTTGTGGCCGCTGGAAATGACCGCCCATCCGTTAGCACAAAAGAGCTTGACAGTATTGGCGTAATCAATTTAGAAGACTATACAATTCCAAAAACCCGAACTGATGTTCAAAAAACGATCAGAGAAATAGGTGATTAATCCTGACTTTTCAATTTTTAAAACTCTATTTTTGCAATTCAAACTTGAATCGCATGAGCAAGATTATTGAAGACTTAAATTGGCGCTACGCAACTGATCTTTTTGATCCTAACAAAAAAGTCAGTGATACAAACCTAAAAATATTAAAGGAGACACTTCGTCTCACAGCAACATCCTACGGATTGCAGTGCATGAAAATATTTAATGTTGAATCAAAAGAAATTCGAGAATTACTTACAAGCGCCGCTTACGGGCAGAGTCAAGTTAAAGATGCCTCTCACCTATTCATATTGTGTGCATACAAAACAGTGCGAGAGCAAGATATTGAAGAACATATGAATCTCATCGCAAAAACCAGAGATATCCCAAGAGAAAGTTTAGACGGCTATGCCCAAATGCTTAATACTACTGTTGGATCGTGGTCGGAACAAAACCAGAGAACATGGACAAGTAAACAAACGTATATTGCATTGGGGAAACTACTTCAATCCTGCGCTAGGTTGAGAATTGACGCACTCCCTATGGAAGGATTCAATGCAGATAAAGTGGATGAAATTCTAAACTTGAAAGACAGCAACCTCACAGCCACGCTGTTTTGTCCGATCGGTTACCGTCATAAAGATGATCCTATACAGCACGAGATTAAAGTAAGAAAGACAATCGACCAATTAATAGAAACCGTTTAACGAAGAAAAAAAGACGCCTATCGGTATATCCTGACTTGATACATTCTATCTTCTGATTGAATTCGAATTAAATATAGACCTGTCGGTTTGTTGGATAAATCAATATGTGCTTCCCGCTGTTCGGTAACAATACGACCAGTTGCATCTGTCACCACTATTTGATCAAACTCTTGATCTCCATAGATTTGAAAAATACCATTCTCCATTTGACGAATCATTAAATCTTTCGGCAAATTCGTAACAATTGAATTGGATCCAATAACAATCGTACTCGATAATGTATCTGAATCACATGGACTTGAAGAAACTAGTGTCACAGAATACGAACCCGGCGCTGAATATACAATTACTGGACTTTCATCATTTGATACTTGACCGTCATTAAAGTTCCAATCATATGCTGTAGCATTTACACTATTGTTTATAAAAACAACCTCTCCTCCATTCACTACGTAAGAAAAGTCAGCTTGTGTGTGCTCAGACATTGGGTACAAATTCCAGTGATCAAGGCTGTCCATTACGGCAGTCGCTGCGCTCAATTGAAGATTTGCTGCAGTCGCAGGAGCTAATGAACTCGTAAATGAAGCACCTACAGGTGACTTTCGGAACAATGAAGCGTAAAACGTACATGCTGCAAGGTATGATCCTTCTAAACTCGGATGAGATCCGTCAGGAGAATACAGTTGGATTGATGGATAAATATCGCGAACGTATTTCCATGCAACTCCTACAGGCGAAATGGAGGCATCGATCGAATCAGCCATTCTAATATACGCATTCCTCAACCGAGAATTCATTCCATCGAAGGTAGAAATTGGAACCCATTGAGGGTCTCCATTTTCTCTTCCCCATGTCATAAACATTAATATGTTAGAACAAATTGAATTGTTACGAATACTGTCCGCCATCTGTTCTGCAAATGGCAGGGTCTCTGAATTTACCTGGGAATCGGGGAAAGATGGTTCCTGACTTTGTGCTTGTAAAACAACAAAATCCCAATCAGCACTGTTTATCGCAGTATATGTTGCTGGATTCGTTGCATGAACTTGAAATGTTGCACCTCCTGCCACTTGAGAGGTTGGCTGAACATAGTCACCTAAAGAGGTTGAAAGATCAGTGAGCATACCTGGTAAATTATTAAAATAGGTATAACTGTTCCCAATAAATAAAACTTTAGCACTATCCTGACCTAAAATTATATTCGAAAGTAAAAGAGTAGAAATAAGTGCATAAAATTTTATCATTTTTGTAGTTTAACAACAAGACCTTTAACTTTTCAGTTGGTTGCCTCGTCTAATTAATATAATTTTATAATTTTTACATCAAACACAACATGCGAAGATCGAGATATCTTATTACGGCTTTCTTTGTTCAATTGAGCTATATCGCCTCAAGTCAATTTGGTTTTCAATATGATAATTCAATCGTTGTAAAGCAAAATGGTATTTCCCTAAAAAACCCTTGGGCTGGCGGACTCAACTATACACAAATTTCAGATTTTGATTACGACTTCGATGGTGATATGGACCTTTTCCTATTTGACAGGAGTAAAAACAATATCCGAGTATATACCCAAGAAGAAAATGCTGGTATAAAATACTATCAGCTCGCATACAATTCTAAAATAAATTTTCCAGCAGATATTCGATATCGCGCAACCATGGTCGATTATGACAACGATGGGCGAAAAGATTTGTGGACTTATGGTGTTGGCGGGCTCAAAGTCTTCAAGAATGTTGGGTCTCTGGCTAATGGACTTCAATGGACTTTAGTGTCCGATTTGATTTATTCGGAATATGTAAATGGATCGCAACAGCTTCTTGTCAACTCTTCAGATCTTCCTGCAATTGTAGATATTGATTTTGACGGCGACATTGATGTTCTAACATTTCATCAAGGGGGAGAGAATATGGAATACCATCAAAATCAAAGTATGGAATTATATGGTATTCCTGACTCATTAATTTTTGAGTTAAAGAACGAATGTTGGGGTCTATTTAGTGAGAACTTCTTGACCAATTCGATAACATTGAATGAAACAAGTACCCCATGCACTGGAAGTTTAATTTCCAATCCTTTGCGAACCATTAAAACCGACTCTGACGTCGAATCAGTGGGCGACGAATCAACAGTCAATGAACATGCAGGGTCAACTATTTTAGCGATCGATATGGACAATTCTGGCGTTTATGATCTAGTGCTGGGGGATGTCACATTCCCAAATCTGACCTTACTAATGAATGGGGGCAGCGCACCCAACATGAACTCTGCAATGGTTTCTGAGGATTCGAATTTCCCATCAAATACAACACCCGCGAATATGCAATTGTTTCCTGCCCCATTTTTCGTAGATGTTGACTTCGATGATGTGAAAGACCTAGTTGTAGCTGCAAACGCTAAAAATATTTCAGAAAATGAATCGAGTATACGGTTTTATAAAAATATTGGAACAAATTCACTTCCTAATTTTATTTACACAGCTGCGAACTTATTTCAAAATGAAATGATTGATCATGGAACCGGAAGTATTCCTGTATTTTTCGATTTTGATGAAGATGGGTTGGAAGATTTATTTGTCGCGAATTTCTACCGATACATTCATACTCTTGATAAAGAAAGTACAATTGCTTATTACAAGAATACAGGGACATCTTCAGCTCCTGAATACACCTATATTGACTATAACTTTTTAAATCTAGATCAACAGAATTTTGGACTTCGCTCTGTCCCTACTTTCGGAGATATTGACGGTGATGGTGATGGTGATTTATTTATCGGTTTGGAAAACGGAACATTGGCTTATTACGAAAATATGTCAATTGGATCAGGAGCTGTTTTTGGCACTCCCATACTCAACTATACAGATAACCTCTCGGCAGTTATTGAATGTGATGGCTTTGCACATCCACAATTATTTGACCTCAATAATGATGGGTTATTGGACCTTTTAATTGGTACAAAATCGGGTTCAATACTCTACTATCAAAATAAAGGGACTTCCACCAACCCCTCATTTGAATTGGAAAATAACCAATTGGGAACAATTAATTTGACTGGTGTTAATCCAAATCAATATGCAGCACCTCACTTCTTTAGAAACGACTCTGAAATCAAATTGTTTTTGGGTTCTTATAAAGGAACATTGATCTATTATGATTCGATAAATGATCACTTAACTCCGGGAGATACCTTTTCATTAATCTCAAATAACTACATCGGACTGGATGTGGAAGCCTACAGTTCGTTCGCTGTAAAAGATATAAACAACGATGGTAATCTCAACTTATTTGTCGGGCAGGACCTTGGGGGAATTTTTCACTTTGAAGCAGACCCGAATAGTAGCATATCACTGAATGAACTATTGATTCATAGTGATGTAGCAATGTTTCCAAATCCGAGTTCTACTGCCATTACAATAACCACAAGCTCAAAAAATATAGAGAAAATAACTATTGTTGATATCCACGGACACCTCTTGTATCAGGGCAAGGTGGGAACAAAATCTAAACGGATTGAAATCGATCACTTCTCAGATGGCATCTATTTTGTCACAATAGAAATCACAGGCGGTCAACTCATCACAAAAAAACTTATGACGCAAAATTAACGCCTTTCTAAAGTCCACATTAGAGTTTTAAAACCCACTCTGATAAAAATTCAAATGTTTTCTCTGGTTCAACATCATAGATTGCAAAAATCGTAGACCCACTTCCGGACATTGCCGAAAATAATGCACCCTCTGAAAGCATATTCTGTTTAATAGATGCGACCTCTGGATACATTTCAAAAACATAATCTTCAAAAGAATTAATCAACTCTTTTTGCCATTTACCAATCGGGGTTTGAAGACTTTCCAAAAGTGAACATCTCTCTCCGAAAAGAACATTTTTATAGGCCTCTGAGGTACTAATATGAATACCGGGGTTTACCAGTTTTACAAATTTCCCTTTCAAAGATAAATCCAAAGGTGCCAGCAC
>Ga0233397_1000129_pt1 | contig 37347 bp, 31 predicted proteins | sample 35DmetaG_FD_189957 | JGI IMG/M metagenome (GOLD analysis project Ga0233397, IMG submission 189957) | Seawater microbial communities from Monterey Bay, California, United States - 35D | ecosystem: Environmental > Aquatic > Marine > Coastal | place: USA: California | collected 2016-10-20
TCTTTTCGTTCTTTTTCGGCTTGCAATATTTTTTTCTGAATACGCTCTGAGACTCCCGGATTTTTATGTAAATAATTATCTAACTGTGTTTTTAAAAAATCATTAATATAAGTTCTTACAGTAGGTAAATCACCACCCATTTCTGTAGATCCTAATTTTGTTTTTGTCTGACTTTCAAAAACAGGCTCCATTACTTTAATAGCAATAGCCGATATAATAGATTTTCTAATATCAGATGCCTCAAAATTTTTACCATAAAACTCTCTTATAGTTCTTACTAGCGCCTCTCTAAAGGCAGATTGATGAGTTCCTCCTTGGGTGGTATGTTGTCCATTAACAAAAGAATGATATTCTTCAGAATACTGAGTTTTACTGTGAGTAATCGCAACTTCTATATCATTACCCTTCAAATGAATGATAGGATATAACATATCGTCTTTATTGTTGTTATCCTCCAATAAATCTTTCAATCCATTTTCTGAGAAAAATTTTTCACCATTAAAAATAATAGTTAATCCTGGATTGAGATAAACGTAGTTTTTTAGCATTTTAGCCACGTACTCACTCCTAAATTTATAATTTTTAAAAATAACTTCATCGGGGATAAAAGATACTTTTGTTCCTTTTCTTCTTGAGGATTCCTCTAATAATTCTTTGTTTATTAAATTACCTTGTTCAAATTCAGCTGAAGCAGACTTATGATCTCTGTTAGATTCTACTCTAAAAAAAGAGGATAAGGCATTTACAGCTTTTGTTCCAACACCATTTAATCCAACAGATTTTTTAAAAGCTTTAGAATCATACTTACCACCGGTATTCATTTTAGAAACCACATCTACAACTTTACCCAGTGGAATCCCTCTACCATAATCTCTTACTGAAACCTTACTACCTTGAATAGAAATTTCGATAGTCTTTCCAGCACCCATTACATACTCATCAATAGAGTTATCTAGTACTTCTTTGACTAATATATATATTCCATCATCTGGTGAAGATCCATCACCTAGTTTACCGATATACATACCAGGTCGCATTCTAATATGTTCTTTCCAATCTAACGAGCGGATATTATCTTCTGTATACTTAGTCTGTTGCGTCATAAATTCTTTCTACTGATTTGTAGCCTTGCTAAAATAGGATTTCTCATCAAAAATTAAAATGGTCAAGAACATTAGTTATTAACAGATTTTTCACTGATAAAATCAGTAAATATTCTACAGAATAAAACAATATGTTGTATTTTTAAACAAATACTCTATAAAGAACTTATTGTTATAATTTTGATTTAAAATTAAACAAAATGAATAAAAAATATTTATTAGATTTAGCCAATAAACATGGTAGCCCACTGTATGTTTATGATACTGAAATTATTGCCTCTCAATACAAAAGAATTACAGATGCTTTTGAAAAAGTAGGTCAGTTGCAATTAAATTATGCCGTAAAAGCATTGTCAAATATAAATATCCTTCGTTTTTTTAAAAATCTTGGAGCGGGTCTAGACACTGTTTCTATTCAGGAGGTAAACCTAGGTTTATCTGTAGGAGTAGCCCCTGAAAAAATTATATACACACCCAATGGTGTTTCTTTAGAAGAAATAGAAAATGTTGCTAAAAAAGGAGTTCAAATTAATATAGATAATCTTTCAATTTTAGAATTATTTGGTCAAAAACATCCTGAAATACCGGTGTGTATAAGAATTAACCCTCACATTATGGCAGGTGGTAATAGTAAGATATCTGTTGGGCATATAGATTCAAAATTTGGAATTTCTGTTCATCAAGTACCACATATCAAACGAGTTGTTGAAAATACGGGGATGCATATCAATGGGATTCACATGCATACAGGATCAGATATCTTAGACATTGATACCTTTTTACGAGCAACTGAAATCTTATTTGATGTGGCTGAACAATTTAAAACAATTGATTTTATTGATTTTGGAAGTGGTTTTAAAGTACCCTATAAAGAAGGTGATATTTCTACTGATATAGAACAACTTGGCCTTCAGCTTTCTGAAAGATTTAATACCTTTTGTGAAGATTTTGGTAAAAAAGTTACCTTAATGTTTGAGCCAGGTAAATTTTTAGTCTCTAAAGCAGGATACTTTTTAGCTAAAGTAAATGTTGTGAAACAAACTACATCAACTGTTTTTGCAGGTATAGATAGTGGATTTAATCACTTGATAAGACCTATGATGTACGACTCATATCATCATATTTCAAATATATCTAATCCAGATGGGAGAGATCGGTTTTATTCTGTAGTAGGTTATATATGTGAGACTGACACTTTTGGCTCTAACCGAAGGATCAGTGAAATCTCAGAGGGTGATATCTTATGTTTTGAAAATGCTGGTGCTTATTGTTTTTCCATGGCTTCAAACTACAATTCGAGATACAGACCTGCAGAAGTGATGATTTATAATAATGATGATTATTTGATTAGAGAAAGGGAAACTTTTGAAGATCTTATAAAAAATCAAAAAATTATTGAATTTTAGATGCTAATCTTATTACTTTTATTTTGGTAAAAATAAATTTATGAGATTACAACTTTCAACAACTTCTGATATACAAAGTATCTTACAAATTATTAATGATGCAAAAGTGTATCTAAAATCTCAAAAAATTGATCAATGGCAGAATGGATATCCAAATCAAACACAAATTGAAAGAGATATTGCGAATAACGAAAGTTATGTCCTCATTAATGATACAAATCAAGTGATAGCCACCTCTATGTTTAGTATCCGTCCTGAGCCAACTTATAAAATTATTGATGGTGAATGGAAAATTAAAGAGTCTGAAAAGTATGGCGTAATACATAGATTAGCTATAGATAAAAATCATAGAAAAAAAGGGATAGCATCACATTTATTGAATGAGTTTCATCTACTATTAGACAAACAACAAATTAGAAGTTTAAAGATAGATACCCATGAAGACAATCATGAAATGCAATGTTTAGTAAAAAAATTAGGTTATGTATATTGCGGTATTATCTTCACTGAATACAATGCAAAAAGATTCGCATTTGAAAAAGTGATTTTTTAAATTATTTTGACTGTACAATTAATCAAAATTTATTAATTCCATAGATGAAGGTTTGTATTGCTGAAAAACCTAGTGTAGCTAGAGAAATTGCTACAATATTAGGAGCTAACTCAAAAAAAGAAGGGTATTATGAGGGAAACGGCTATGCTGTTACCTATACTTTTGGACATTTGTGCACCTTATTAGAACCCAAAGATTACAAACCTCACTGGAAAAGCTGGGATTTAAATAATTTACCCATGTTACCAGAACGCTTTACTACAAAAGTTACTAATGATTCTGGTATAAAAAAACAATTCAGTATTATAAAGGCTTTATTTGAAAAAGCAACCGTTGTAATTAATTGTGGTGATGCAGGAACAGAAGGAGAACTGATTCAGCGTTGGGTAATTAATCAATGTGGCTATAAAGGAAAAGTAAAACGGTTATGGATTTCATCACTAACTCAAGAAGCCATAAACGAAGGATTCAAAAATTTGAAACCCTCTGAACACTATGACAACTTATACTATGCAGGTTTTTCAAGGGCAATTGGAGATTGGCTTTTGGGATTAAATGCTACACGTTTATATACCGTAAAATATGGAGGTTATAAGCAAGTATTATCTGTTGGGAGAGTTCAAACACCTACTCTAGCTATGTTGGTAAATCGTTTTAAAGAAATTACTAATTTTAAACCTCAACCCTATTGGGAACTTCAAACTAGTTACAGGAATACACTTTTTAATTATGAAGACGGACGTTTTATTAAAAAAGAAGAAGGACAAGTATTAGCTGATAAAGTAAAAAAATCTGATTTTGAAATTGTTTCAGTTACCAAGAAGAAAGGAAAAGAATACGCACCAAAATTATTTGATTTAACTGGCTTACAAGTGTATTGCAATAACAAATTTGGATTTTCTGCAGATGAAACTTTAAAAATAGTTCAAAAATTATACGAAATGAAAGTAGTTACCTACCCTAGAGTTGATACTACTTTTTTACCTAATGATATATATCCTAAAATTTCAGGAATATTATCTAAATTGACTAATTACAGTCAACTAACAAAAGAGCTTTTAGAAAGTAAAATAAAGAAATCTAAACGTGTTTTTGATGATAAAAAAGTCACAGATCACCACGCTATCATTCCTACAGGAATTCAAGGAAATTTACAATACAATCAACAAGAAGTATATGATATTATAACTCGAAGATTTATTGGGGTATTTTACCCAGATTCAGTGGTTTCTAATACAGCTGTTCTTGCAAAAGCAGCTGAAGTTCCCTTTAAAACAACCGGAAAAGAAATCATAAATAAAGGTTGGAGAATTGTTTTTGAAAAAGAGAAGAATTCCATAAAAAAAGAACTAAATCAACAATCAATATTACCCACTTTTGTAGAGGGTGAAAAAGGTGCTCATGACCCCTCATTTATGGAAAAAGAGACAAAGCCACCCAGAAACTTCAGCGAAGCAAGTTTATTAAGAGCTATGGAAACCGCAGGAAAACAAGTAGATGATGATGAAATGCGAGAATTAATGAAAGAAAATGGTATTGGGAGACCCTCTACAAGAGCAAGTATTATAGAAACCTTATTTAGAAGAAAATATATTGAGAGAAAAAAGAAGTTAGTACTGCCTACCCAGACAGGAATTGATTTAATAAATATAATTGACAATGAATTATTAAAATCTGCTGAATTAACTGGACGATGGGAAAAACGTTTGAAAGAAATTGAACGTGGCGAATTTAAAGCTGGAACTTTCATTAATAACATGAAGAAAATGGTTGATGAGTTGGTGTATGAGGTTCGTTCTAACAAAAATAATGTTAGAATCTCTCATACTCAAACCCATAAAAAACCACTACAAAAAAAAGCTGTTTCAAAAAAACAAGTTACAGGTAAAAAATGTCCAAAATGTAATACGGGAAAATTATTAAAGGGTTCTAAAGCTTATGGATGTTCTAATTACAATAATTCTTGTGATTTTGTAATGCCTTTCCAATATTTAGGAAAAAAGATTTCAGAAAATCAACTCAACAGATTATTAGATAAAAAATCTACCACTAATTTAAAAGGATTTAAAACTGAAAGTGGAAAAATTGAAGGAATAATTCGTTTTGATGAAACATTTAAATACAAGTTGAACCCTAAGAAAATTATATCAACATCAACTTCAATCGTTTCATGTCCAAAATGTAAAAAAGGAACTGTAATGAAAGGTAAAAATGCATACGGTTGTTCTCATTATAAAGAAGGCTGTAGTTTTATTTTTACTTTTGAAAAAGTAAAAGAAATTGCCAATGGTAAACCACTAACAAAAGAACTTGTTTTGGAAATTATATCAGGTTAATCTATTATTGTTTTTAAATATAGTTTTTCAACTTTAGCTCTAGCCCAAGGTGTCTTTCTTAAAAACTTTAAACTAGATTTATAAGTAGGATTATTCTTAAAAACATTTATGTTTAAAATAGTACCCAATTCCTCCCATCCATACTCTAAATATAAATGCTCTAGCATAGTGGCTAATTTTATTCCATGAAGCGGATTATTTGGTTGTTCTTTGCTCATTAGTATTTAGATGACAAGTGATCGAGATTAAGCTATGTAATGTTCTAGATTCAAACTACTTTAAGCTATTTTTGCGTAAAGCAAAACTATTCATTTTTAATTAACTTAGCAGTGAATAATATACATTAATTATGAAGAGATGTATCTCCTTACTATTGATTTTCGTAACTTTTAGTCATAGTTTGGCTCAACAATCTAACTTTTCTAAACAAGACACATTAAGAGGCAGTATTACTCCTGAAAGAATATGGTGGGATTTACTTCACTATAATTTAGATTTTAAAGTATTTCCCTCTACAAAAAGTATTGAAGGTAGTAACCTCATTCGTTATGAAGTTTTAAGTGAAAATCAGGTCATGCAGATAGATTTACAACCCCCTATGAAAATTACATCTGTATTAGAGAACAACACGAACTTGTACTATAGACGCGATGGTAATGTTTATTATATTCAATTAAATAAAAATCAACATATTGGAGCAATAAATGAAATTACAATTCATTTTAAAGGTGCTCCAAAAATCAGTAATAATCCTCCTTGGGATGATGGTTTTACTTGGGAAAAAGACAACAATGGAACTGATTTTATAGCTACTTCTTGTCAAGGTGGTGGCTCCAGTATTTGGTGGCCATCAAAAGACCACATGTATGATGAACCAGACCAAGGTATTGAGTTAAGTATCACTGCTCCAGAACATCTAATAAGTGTTGCTAATGGTAGACTTATTAAAACAACAGAAAACAATAATAAAACGAATACATCTGTATGGAAAGTAGTTCATCCAATTAATAATTATGGAGTTAACATAAATATTGGTGATTATGTTCATTTTTCAGAAAAATATAAGGGAAAAAAAGGGAATTTAGATTGTGATTATTACGTATTGTCTTACAACCTAGAAAAAGCAAAGAAACAATTTAAAGAAGTTTCTAGAACCTTAGAAGCATTTGAGTACTGGTTTGGACCCTACCCTTTTTATGAGGATAGTTATAAATTGGTAGAAGTACCGTATTTAGGAATGGAACATCAAAGTTCTGTAACCTATGGAAACGGATATCAAAATGGCTATAAGGGAATTGATTTAAGTGGAACTGGCTGGGGTTTAAAATTTGATTTCATTATCGTTCATGAGAGTGGTCATGAGTGGTTTGCCAATAATATTACTAATATAGACATAGCAGATATGTGGATCCATGAGAGCTTTACTGCCTATTCAGAAAATTTATTCTTAGACTATCATTTTGGGACAGAAGCAAGTAATGCATATGTAACTGGTACACGAAAAAAAATTCAAAATGATAGACCAATTATTGGAAATTACAATGTAAACAATAGCGGCTCTAGTGACATGTATTACAAAGGTGCTAACATGTTACATACACTACGTCAAATTATAAACAATGACGAAAAATGGCGTTCGATATTAGTAGGTCTAAATAAAGATTTTTATCACCAAACTGTAACAACACAACAAATAGAAGACTATATAGACAAGTATTTTAAAATTGATTTGAAACCCTTTTTTGATCAATATTTAAGAACTATCAAAATCCCTACTTTAGAGTATAAATTAGAAAATAATAACTTGCTATACAGATGGTCTAATGTAGTAGATGGCTTTTCAATTCCTGTAAATGTATTTATTAATTCTAACTCGCAAAGGATCAGACCAACTAGCCGTTGGAAAAAGCTTTTATCAGATAAAAGTATCAACAGTTTTTCAGTAGACAACAACTTTTATATTGAAGCAGAAAACAAGTCAGATTAAATATTTTTAATTGAATATTAATTAATAATTTTACAGCCACAAAAACTTTATATTAATGAAAAATACAGCACTTACTCATATTCACGAATCTTTAGGAGCAAAAATGGTTCCGTTTGCAGGATACAATATGCCCGTTCAATATGAGGGTGTAACGGTAGAACATTTAACTGTTAGAAGTGCTGTTGGTGTTTTTGATGTAAGTCATATGGGTGAGTTTTTAGTTGAGGGATCAGAAGCGCTAACTTTACTTCAAAAAATCACCTCTAATGATGTTACAAAATTAGCAATTGGTGATGCTCAGTATTCTTGTTTCCCTAATGATGAAGGAGGAATAGTTGATGACTTAATTTGCTACAGAATAAAGGAACAAACATACCTTCTTGTTGTCAATGCGTCTAATATAGAAAAAGACTGGAACTGGATTCAAAAATATAACAAAGACATTGGTGCAGAATTAAAAAATATTTCTGATAATTATTCATTATTAGCTATTCAAGGCCCCAAAGCCATTGAAGCTATGCAGTCTTTGACCTCGGTTAATTTGTCTGAAATCCCTTTTTATAAATTTAAAATAGGTGATTTCGCAGGTATTGAAAATGTTATTATTTCAGCAACAGGTTACACAGGTTCTGGCGGATTTGAAATTTATGTGAAAAACGATCAAGTAGAACGGTTGTGGGAACAAGTATTTGAGGCTGGTGCTTCCTATGGTATTAAACCAATAGGACTAGCTGCCAGAGATACATTACGATTAGAAATGGGATATTGCTTATATGGAAATGATATTAATGACACTACTTCCCCATTAGAAGCTGGGTTAGGTTGGATTACCAAATTCAGCAAAGATTTTGTAAATTCAGATTATTTAAAAGCTCAAAAAGAAACTGGTATTACTAAAAAACTAGTGGCCTTTGAACTTACTGAAAGAGGTATCCCAAGACATGACTATGCTATTGTAGATGTTGAAGGAAAACAGATTGGTGTGGTTACTTCTGGTACTATGAGTCCCTCCTTAAGTAAGGGAATTGGAATGGGATATGTACCTAAAGAAATTTCAAAACCAGGAAATGAAATTTTTATTCAAGTCCGAAAAAAACAAATCCCTGCAACTATTATAAAATTACCTTTTTATAAAGGATAATTAACAAAAATTATTCGAATTATATTTCATATTTTTTTGTTAAATGTTGTAACAAAAGACAGAATAAATAATCTATTCATAGTATACATTTCATAGTAGTGTATACTTTAATTAAATCTATAGTTGAATGAAACCTTTTCTTTACTTAACGTGTCTCTGTTTTTTTATTTCCTGCAATAACTCAAAAAATACTCAAGAATTTATAAATACTTCTGAAGGTAAATACCTGTTTAATTCAAATGAATCAATAGATGTGTTTTTTACAGATGATATTTTAAAAATTAAATGGAGAGGAAAGAATTTAACACCTGTAAAAGTTAACGACAGTACATTTTATGTCAAGGAAATTAATGAAAAGTTAATTTTTTTTTCAACACCTAAAGTACACATAGAATTAGCAAAAAAAAGAGAGCATAAAGGAGAGAAATTTTATTTTAAGAAACTATCTAAAGGAGAAAAAACTGCTTTAGAATATTTTGAAAATAAAGAATATAAAAACGCATTGAACGCTTATATTAAGATTCAACAAAATGATTCTCTAGATCCTTTAATTAATCAACGCAGACTTAATAGAATGGGATACAACTACATTAGAGCGAATAAAATTTCAGAGGCTAAAGAGATTTTTAAAATAAATATTGCTTTATATCCAAATAAATCCTCAGTTTATGATAGTATGGGTGATGCATATATTAATGAAAAAGATACCGTTAAAGCCATTGAATATTATAAAAAATCTTTAGCTATTAACCCTGAGAATAGGAATTCGTTGAAAAATTTAAAAAAGCTGAAAGGATTCAAAAATTGAGGTTAAATATATATAGTGAAATACAATAAAGACTATCAGCTAAAAAACCACTATATTTATAATAAATTCTTAACAACATGAAAACAGCTCAACAATGGTTTGATGAATATGCTGTTAGTCATCAAAATTCAACAAACCAATTCATACACTTCTTGTGTGTCCCTGCAATTTTTTTTAGTGTTATAGGTCTCTTAATGAGTATTCCTACATCCTCTCTTGAAAACATATTTGGTTTATTTAATCCTCTATTAGAAAATTGGGCAACTGTTATTTCAATTTTTATTTTATTTTTTTACTTGCGTCTGGGGTTTTGGTATTTTATCCAGATGCTTTTTTTTATTTGTATATCTATTATAGGTAACTTTTTTCTAGGCTCAATTATAAATTTACTTTACGTTTCATTAATAATTTTTACAATAGCCTGGATAGGACAATTTTATGGTCACCATATAGAAGGTAAAAAACCCTCCTTTGCAAAAGATTTACAATTCCTTTTAATTGGGCCGCTTTGGGTTGTCAAAAAAATATCCTTAAAAAATAAATAATGAAAAAAGAAATATCTTTTGAGGAATTTCAAAGTGTCGATATAAGAATTGGAACAATTATAGAAGTTAAAGATTTTCCTAAAGCTCGAAATGCTGCTTATCAATTAATTATTGACTTTGGTTCCATTGGTATCAAAAAATCAAGTGCTCAAATTACAGATCTTTACACAAAGGAAGAATTACTCCAAAAACAAGTGAGTGCAATAGTTAATTTTAAGCCCAAGCAAATTGCAAATTTCCTGAGTGAATGTTTAGTTTTGGGAGTATACAATAAAGAAGGTAATGTTGTACTTTTAAAAACTTCACTATCAGTTAAAAATGGAGAACAAATCAGATAACTAAATATCAGTTATTAGGATTATTTAAAATCACCAAGGCTCCAATTACCCCAGGAATCCATCCACAAAGTGTAAGTAAGAAAACAATAAAAAAAGAACCACAACCTTTGTCTATTACAGACAAAGGAGGAAAAAATATTGCTAATAATACACGAAAAAAACTCATAATAATTTAAGCTACTTTTTAATTAGACATGTAATATTTTATTTTGTTACAATCATTATGTCAAAAAAAAAGTCATGATATCTTAAGTGAAAAAATCATGACTTTTTAAAATCAAAAAATTATTTACATTTTATCACCAAAGAAAATTGCATTCATTAATAATTTATTAGTACCGTACCAAAATGCTCTAAAATTTGTATTATCTGTAAATACAACAACTCTTCCCCTACCTAATCTTTGAACCTTAAAAGGAACTGTATTTTTTATAACTTTTTCATTTTCCTTAGAAATATATCCACTCAATAAAGGATTATCTGTGTATTGTATTGGGTTATTATAGCTCTTTTTATCTGCTTTCATAAAGACAGTAGTATTTCTAAATAAAGCTATTTTATTATTCTTATATCCAAAATTAATAGGGTGAGAACGATCTATATTTGCTTCAAAAATAGCCCCCCCAATTACTTGGGCACCATTTTTTAAAGATTTGGCCTCAAAAGTAACATCTTTAATGATATCTAGATTAGCGCTTTCAAACTCAATGTTTATGAATTTATTTTTGCTTAACCATTTCGCAGCTGCTCTGTAACCAATTAAGGTACCCCCATCACGAACCCATTTTTGGAGTTTTTCAATAGACTTTTTATCTAATGTGCGACTATTAGGTGCAATGATAACATTGTATTTGCTTATGTCGATACGATTAAAATAAATCATATCTAATTTTGTAACATGCATATCATAACGTTGGTCAAATAAATGCCAAATTTCACCTGGATCACTTACGTTTATTCCGTTACCTACTAACATGGCTACCTTAGGTAATTGAATATTCCTAAAGTTATTACTACCCAAATCGATACCATCATTTAAACCTGTGGTAACTCCATCAATTTTTAAATGACTCTCCTTGGCTACTTTATTTAAAAAATCAAATAATTCTTGGTTATCTAATTTTTGGTTTTGTACAGGAATATGAATGGTTCCATAGTCGTAAGAAACACCTCCATTTTTGAAATTTTTCATTGAAACTTTTGCACGTAAACCTTGTTGTAGAATAGCATTCAATGCTTTTGGAGTATAATATTCATTCCAAGGCATGAGATATCCAACAGAACTATTTTTAGTAACAAATCCTTCTCTAAAACTTAAGTTTTCTATTTTTGAACCTGCGTTACTTAAGGAAATATTCTCTGAATAATCTACACCAAATGAATGATTAAACGTCCACGCCGATACATCATAAAATAAACTATCCTTAAAACTTTTTCTGACATCAAACATCGCTTTAATCAAACGTTGATTTTTTTGATTCATAGGAACAACATAACTATACCCTTTTTTAAATTTTTTCCCATTTGCTTTAATATCTGACTTTAATTCGTGAATTGTTATTTTATGTCTCTTTAAAACTTCTGCTAAATGATAACTTTTTGCTGCATCTTTATGATCTCCAAATACAATTGCCTTTGCCTTTGAGGATTCATTTCTTGCTTTTTTATAAAAATCTTGTTGATATTTTAAAATCTTTACACGCATACTTTTAGCAGCTTCTAGTGTTGACATTGCAGCAGTATATTGATTTCTGATTGTGAAAGGAAAAGTTAAAATACCATTAGAAGTTTCTTGAGCATGGCCTCTTGAACTTCCTTGTTCAAATAAAATCCCTATACCACCATTAATATCAGGAAAGGTAGATCCTTTACCATAATAAAAATCATCAAAACTTTCTTCAGAATAATACTGAGATCCAATTTTATCCAATGCATTAGCATGATAATTGGCAATTTGTCTAGTTAAATCTTGATTTAATTGAGGAGTTAATGGGTGTGTTCTACTAGGAATCCCAGGCTGAAAGAAGAAGGTAGAATTAGAACCCATTTCGTGATGATCAGTTAAAATGTTTGGCAACCATTTGTGAAATGAAGCGATTCTTGCTCGAGATTCTGGTAATTGAACTGGCAACCAATCTCGATTCATATCAAACCAATAATGATTTGTTCGGCCTCTTGGCCAAACTTCGAAATACTCTCGATCATTTGGATCTGGATTTATGTTTTTACTTTTATTTGTATTTGCCCAATATGCAAAACGTTGAAGACCATCTGGATTTAGAGATGGATCAAATAAAATTATTGTATTTTTTAGTAAATCTTCTGTATCTGAACTTAATGAGGCCGCTAAATAATAGGCTGCCGCTAAAGAAGCATTAGAACCACTTGGTTCATTTCCATGAATTGAGAAACCCTGATAAACTATAATAGGGTCATTTGATACATCTATACTTGAATCATTCGTAGCATCTATATGTCTTTGTCTAATATTGTCTATACGAGTATGATTATCTGGAGATGTAATAGTGAGTAATAGTAAAGGTCTTCCTTCAAATGTTTTTCCCCTATCCTCAATAGTGATTCGATCAGATGATTTAGCTAATGCTTTCATGTATTCTACAAGCTTATCATGCGTAACGTGCCACTCACCTACTTCATGACCAATAATATCCTTTGGGGTAGGAATTTTTTCGTCATAATTTTGATCAGAGGAAATATAATAACTTAAATCTAATTCCTGAGAATATAAAGAGACAGATAATATTAAAAACAATAGGTTAAGAAGATTTTTTTTCATTGGTATTTAGATTTGATTTTAACAAAGATATTAAAAACAAAACATACTTTTTTCTGACACAAAACACTTATTTTTGACATATAATTTTATTATTATTTTTTCAGAAAATAAACAAACAAAATATATTTTACAAAAACACTTTTCCAAAATAAAAAATGTGTACATAAGGATATGATTGATGATAGTAAATTAAAAAAAATTGAAAATCAATTGGCTGGTTCAATTGTATACGACGATCTGCACAAAGCTCTTTATGCTACAGATGCATCTGTTTACAGAAAGATACCATTGGCAGTAGCCTATCCAAAAGATAGCAATGATCTTCAAATTTTAATTGAATTTGCTATAACTCATGGAATTACTTTAATTCCTAGAACAGCTGGAACTTCTCTAGCAGGTCAATGTGTTGGAGAAGGTATTATTGTTGATGTATCTAAACATTTTACTAATATAATTGCTTTTGATGAAATTAATAAAACTATTACCGTAGAGCCAGGTGTTATAAGAGACGAACTAAATTTATTTTTAAAACCTTTTGGGCTCTTTTTTGGCCCAAATACATCCACATCAAATCGATGTATGATTGGTGGTATGGTGGGAAATAACTCATCAGGAAGTACCTCCATAAAATATGGAGTAACAAGAGATAAAGTCCTACAAATTGATGGATTATTAAGTGATGGATCACATGTATCATTTAAAGAAATATCATCAGAAGAATTTAAAATAAAAGCTCAAAAAGATAATTTAGAAGGAAAAATCTATTCTGCCATTTTTAATGAACTTTCACAGCAAATAAATCAGCAAGAAATAAAAGATCAATTTCCGAAATCAAGTATTCATAGAAGAAATACGGGATATGCAGTAGATGAATTATTATCTTCAAATTTATTTGGCGGGCAAGAAAGTACATTAAATATAGCTAAATTATTAGCAGGTAGCGAAGGAACATTGGTTTTTTCAACTGCTATCACCTTACAATTAGATACACTTCAACCTAAAGAAAGTATAATAGTAGCCTCACATTTTAATAGTGTTAATGAAAGTTTAAAAGCTACCGTTTTAGCAATGAACCATGAATTATATGCTTGCGAATTGATGGATAAAGTAATCTTAGATTGTACTAAAAACAATCGAGAGCAAGCAAAAAATCGTTTCTTCATTCAAGGAGATCCTGAAGCTATTTTAATGTTTGAAGTTTCCGGGAACACAATAAAAGATGCAACCAAAAAAGCAGATAAATTAATTGAAGATTTAAAAGAACATAAATTTGGATATCATCATCCTAAAATAATGGGTGATGATATTAAAAGAATGTTTGATCTTCGTAAAGCCGGGTTAGGGCTATTAGGGAATATTATTGGAGATAAAAAAGCTGTGGCATGTATCGAAGACACAGCCGTTGATTTACACGACCTCCCATCATATATTGAGGAGTTCACGGGTATAATGGATAAATATAATCAAAAAGCTGTGTATTATGCTCATGCTGGTGCAGGTGAATTACATTTACGTCCAATTTTGAATCTTAAAAAATCTGAAGATGTTTCTTTATTCAGAAAGATAACTACCGAAACTGCGTTATTGGTAAAAAAATATGGGGGTTCATTTAGTGGTGAACATGGTGATGGTATAGTACGTGCAGAATTTATTCCACTCATGATTGGTGAGAAAAACTATCAATTATTAAGACGTATTAAAAAAGCTTTTGATCCAAATAACATTTTTAATCAAGGAAAAATTACAGATGCTTTTCCTATGGATAAAAATCTTCGATATGAAATCAACAGAATTGAACCTAACATAAAAACAATTCAGGATTTCTCTGATAATCAAGGAATATTAAAATTAGCTGAAAAATGTAATGGTTCTGGAGACTGTAGAAAACCCCCATCAGCAGGAGGAGCCATGTGCCCTAGTTATAGAGCTACCAAAGATGAAAAAGACTCTACACGTGCAAGAGCGAATACACTTCGTGAGTTTTTAACCAATTCTAAACAGGTAAATAAATTTAATCATCAAGAACTTAAAGATGTTTTCGACCTCTGTTTAAGTTGCAAAGCTTGTGCTTCAGAATGCCCAAGTAATGTAGATGTAGCAGCGCTAAAAAGTGAATTTCTTTATCAATATCAAGAAGAAAATGGATATTCTTTCAGAAATTCTATGTTTGCAAATAATGTAAAATATAATAAAATAGGAAGTCTTGTTCCCAGCCTGACCAATTTGGTGTTAAATACTAATTTGACGAAGTTTATAATGGGTATTTCTCAGAAAAGAAGTGTTCCAAAATTATCACCCAAAACCTTAAAAGCATGGTATAAGAAACAAACACATTCAAGCAGTAAAAAAATTGTATATGTTTTTTGTGATGAATTTACCAATTATTATGATACAGAAATTGGTAAAGATACTATCACTATTTTGAAAAGACTTGGTTATAATCCTACCTTCATAAACCATGCAGAAAGTGGAAGAAGTTTTATCTCTAAAGGGTTTTTGAAAGAAGCTAAAGTTGTTGCTAATAAAAATGTTGCTGTTTTTAAAGAATTAATTTCAAAAGAAACTCCCCTCATTGGTATAGAACCCTCTGCTATTTTGACTTTTAGAGATGAATATATTCGTTTAGCTGACGATAAAAACTCAGCAAACGATATTTCTAAAAATACGTTTACCATAGAAGAGTTTCTTCAACGAGAATTTGATAAAGGAAATATTAGAAGTGATCAATTTTCTACCAAAGAAAAGATCATAAAAATTCATGGCCATTGCCATCAAAAAGCTTTATCTAGTACTCATGCTACTTTTTCAATTTTGAATATACCACAAAACTACAAACCCACAATAATGAATACTGGGTGTTGCGGAATGGCGGGTTCTTTTGGTTATGAAAAAGAACATTATAAGGTCAGTATGCAAGTAGGTGAGGATACTTTATTCCCTAAAATTAGAAATATTTCAAAAGATATAGAAATCGTCGCCTCAGGTACAAGTTGTCGTCATCAAATATATGATGGGACAAAAAGATTAGCAAAACATCCTGTTACAATTCTTTGTGAAGCCCTTGCGTAAATAAAAAAGATATTAATTAAGTTGAGCTAAAAGTTTAACTTTATTTAATTCATCTTTTAAATTGATTACAAAAGAAATGTACTCACTTTTTCTTGTCTCCTCAAACAATGATCTGTTAGAAGTAATTTGTTTCTTAATTCTCATTTGAGAATCATCAAGACAATTTTCATCTATAGATTGTATGGAAAATAAATATAACTCAATAATAATTGGTAAGGATGAAATACCTTTATCTGTAGCAATATATTGTGTACTTTTTTTGGTACCTGTAGGATCTAACTTTTCAATAAAACCATTAATTTGAAGGGACTTTAATCTATTTGCAAGAATATTACTTGCAATTTTTTCCCTAGATTCTCTAAGTTCTTTAAATCTGGTTTTTTTGTGTAAAACAAGGTCTCTCATAATCAACAGAGACCACTTGTCACCAAGTTGTTGAATGGAGTATGCAATAGCACATGTTGGTTTCGGGGTAATTTTCACGTCTTAATTTTTTTAATTTCGAAATAAAACTACAAAAAAAACGAGGATGCACAAAAAATTTAATGAATTTTTAACAAAATGAAAAATATCACAACCTTAGCATTAACATATGTTTAGAAGTGTTTTGAGAGAAAATTTAATCTAAAATTTAATTCAATTATTTTAGGCTTTCTAGACTGGCATTGATTGTTTTTATCTTCGCTAGTGTGTCAGACTCTTTCTTTCGTTCCAGAGCGATAACTTTTTCAGGAGCATTTTGAACAAAACGTTCATTAGATAATTTATTTTGAATACCAGATAAAAAGCCTTTTGCTCTTTTAAGTTCTGATTCTAGTTTCAGAATCTCAGCAGCTACATCAATATTTTCGTCAGAAATAGGAACAAAATATTCATTAGATTTTACCCTAAATGAAACTCCATCAACTTTTTCTGAAACTTCTTCTATAGAAGATGTATTTGTTAATTTCTGAATTAAGGGCATAAACTGGTTGTCATTATTTTCTTTATTAATTACATATAGCTCTATCTCATCTCTAAAAGGAATGTTCTTGTCTTTCCTTATGGTTCTTATTCCAGAAATAATAGATGAAGCAAATTCAAATTTTGAAATTAGTTCATTATCAAAATCTTTTTGAATTGGATATTTTGCGATAATTAGGGCTTGATCTGTTGTTCTCTCAGCTATATGATGCCAAATTTCCTCTGTTAAAAAAGGCATAAAGGGATGTAAAACTTTTAAATTATCTTCTAGGATTTTTACAATTTGATGGTAAGTAATTTTATCAATTGGTTGTTGATATTCAGGCTTAACAATTTCTAATAACCAAGAAGAAAAATCATCAGTAATTAATTTATAAATAATCATTAGTGCATCTGATAAACGATACTTTGAAAAATGATCTTCTATTTCTATTAAAGCTTTTTGAAATTTAGCATTATACCAAGTTAATCCAATACTTGCTGTTTGAGATTGAGGTAAAGTTTCGTCAATCTCCCAACCTTTAATTAGTCGAAATGCATTCCAAATTTTATTCGCAAACTGTTTTCCTTGTTGACATAATTCTTCATCAAACATTAAATCATTTCCTGCTGCAGAACTTAATAACAAACCTACTCTAACCCCATCAGCTCCATAAGTTTCAATTAGGTTTAAAGCATCGGGAGAATTCCCCAAAGATTTAGACATTTTACGACGTTGTTTATCACGAACCAACCCTGTTAAATAAACATTCTGAAATGGTTTTTCGTTTTTATATTCATATCCTGCAATAATCATTCTAGCTACCCAGAAAAATAAAATATCTGGACCCGTAACTAAATCATTTGTAGGATAATAATAGTTAATTTCTTTATTGTCAGGATTTCTAATTCCGTCAAAAACAGAGATTGGCCAGAGCCAAGAAGAAAACCATGTATCCAATGCATCTTCATCTTGTCTGAGATCATTTATTGAGAAAGAATCATCATATTCATTGGTGGAGTCAGCTAATTTCTTTTTGGCAATTATAAAGGCTTCCTCTTTTGTTTCTGCAACTACAAAATCATTTTTACCGTTTCCATAGAAATATGCAGGAATTTGTTGCCCCCACCATAACTGTCTCGAAATATTCCAATCGCGAATGTTTTCTAACCAATGTCTATATGTATTTTCAAATTTTTTAGGATAAAGGTTTATGGTATTATCATCACCTAAAACAGCTTCAATAGCTGGTTTTACTAAATCTTCCATTTTTAAAAACCACTGATCAGATAATCTCGGTTCTATAACCGCTTTAGTTCTTTCAGAGGTTCCAACTTTATTGATATGTACTTCTGTTTTAACTAAAAATCCTTTTTCCTTTAATTCTTTGACAATTTCTTTACGAACTACAAACCGATCTTTTCCCTCATAATGTAAACCGAATGAGTTTAGAGAAGCATCTTCATTAAAGATGTCAATTACTTCTAATTTATGTTTATCTCCTAAAACCTTGTCATTTTCATCATGGGCAGGAGTAACTTTCAAACAACCTGTTCCAAATTCTATATCAACATATTCATCTTCAATTATTGGAATGATACGATTACAAACAGGTACAACAGCTTTTTTACCTTTAAGATGTTTAAAGCGAGTATCTGTTGGGTTAATACAAATTGCTGAATCACCAAAAATAGTTTCAGGACGAGTTGTTGCAATGGTTAGAACTTCATCACTTCCTTCAATTTTATACTTTATGTAATATAAATTGCCCTGTTTCTCTTCATAAATCACCTCTTCGTCAGATAAAGTAGTTTTGGCTTCTGGATCCCAATTTACCATTCTAAAGCCCCTGTAAATTAACCCTTTGTTATACAAATCAACAAAGACTTTTATGACAGATTCCGACATATCAGGATCCATTGTAAAGGCTGTTCTTTCCCAATCACATGAAGCACCCAGCTTCTTAAGTTGATCTAATATAATACCACCATATTCAGATTTCCATTCCCAAGCATGAGATAAAAATTCTTCACGGGTAAGATCAGCTTTATCAATTCCTTGCTCTCTTAACTTAGCTACAACTTTAGCTTCAGTTGCAATAGAAGCATGATCTGTTCCTGGAACCCAACACGCATTTTTACCAGATAAACGAGCATGTCTAATGAGTACATCTTGAATGGTGTTATTTAGCATATGCCCCATATGTAACACCCCTGTTACATTTGGTGGAGGTATAACTATAGTGTAAGGTTCTCTTTCATCTACTTCAGAATGAAAATAATTGTTTTTCATCCAATAGTCATACCATTTACCTTCTACTAAACTTGCATCATATTTTGATGGAATACTCATACCTAATATACTTTTTATCTTTAATGTGCAAAAGTACAATTATCTGTAGTATTTAAAAGTCTGTTGAATTATTTTTGATTAAATTTGTTAGGCCATACACAAAATCATTATTTATCATGAAAAACCTATCAATATTTCTTTTACTCTCATTAATATCTAATATTTCTTTATCTCAAGAACTAGATGATTCTAAACCAGCATTTAAATTTGAAACTGAAACAATTAATTATGGTAAAATTATATCAGGATCTGATGGTGTTAGAGTATTCGAGTTTACTAACATAGGAAAATCACCATTAATTATTTCTAGGGTACAAGCATCTTGTGGTTGTACTGTTCCAAAAAAACCAGATCAACCAATAATGCCTGGTGAAAAAGGTAAAATTGAGGTTTCTTATGATACAAAAAGACTTGGTGGTTTTTCAAAAGCTATTACTATTTTTTCAAATGCAAAAAACGAACGTAAAATGGTAAAAATTAGAGGTTACGTCGAAAAAAATGCATCACTTGAAAAGAAAAAAAATATACTATCTGTAGATAAATAAAAACCATTTAAGACAAAAACTTTTTACGTTTTTTAAAATTATAAACTACAAAATTATTAAATGCCTTTAATATCAAAAAAAGGAGAGCTAATGCCCCAGTCTCCAATAAGAAAATTGGTTCCTTTTGCAGAAACTGCCAAAGAAAAAGGAACAAAAGTATACCACTTAAATATTGGTCAACCAGACATTAAAACACCTGAAATTGCTTTAAATGCTGTAAAAAATAATAGTATAGAAGTGCTTTCATATGCAAGATCTGAGGGTTCTGAAACCTACAGAGAAAAGTTAACTAAATATTACAAAAAAAATAACATTGATATATCTCCTAAGGATATTATAACCACAACTGGCGGATCTGAAGCGCTCTTATTTACTATGGGTAGTATTACCGATCCTGGTGATGAAATTATTATTCCTGAACCATTTTATGCAAATTACAATGGGTTTTCAACTGCCTCTGGTGTTACTGTTATTCCTGTGATTTCAAAGATTGAAAATAACTTTGCACTTCCAAATATTGACGATTTTGAAAAATTAATAACTAAAAAAACTAAAGCAATTTTAATTTGTAATCCTGGTAATCCAACTGGATATCTTTACAGTAAAGAAGAAATCCTAAAATTAAAGCATCTTGTTTTAAAGCATGATTTATTCTTAATTGCTGATGAGGTTTATAGAGAGTTTGCATATGACAATGAAAACCATCATTCTGTGATGTCTGAAACTGGATTAGAACAGCATGCCATTATGATCGATTCTGTTTCAAAACGTTATAGTATGTGTGGTGCAAGAATTGGCTGTATTGTTTCTAGAAATAGAAAATTTATGAACACTGCCATCAAATTTGCTCAAGCAAGATTAAGCCCACCAACCTATGCCCTTCTGGCTAGCGAAGCGGCATTAGAAACCCCACAAACCTATTTTGATGAAGTTATATCAGAATATGTTGAGCGAAGAGACACGTTGATTAATGAATTAAATAAAATAGATGGAGTTAAGGTAGCTAATCCAAAAGGTGCCTTTTATTGCGTGGCTGAATTACCCGTTGAGGATACTGATCACTTTGCACAATGGATTTTAGAAGAGTTTCATTACAATAATGAAACTGTAATGGTTGCTCCAGCTAGTGGATTTTATTCCACACCAGGTGAGGGCAAAAATCAAGTTAGAATGGCCTATGTCTTAAATAAGGAAGATTTAATAAAATGTGCTAAAATTTTAAAGATAGCATTATCAACTTACAAAAAATAACGGCTTGAATATTCAACAAAACATTTCTCTAAAACCTTATAATACTTTTGGTATAGATGTTTCAGCCAGTAGGTTTGTTTCCGTTGACAATATCTTCGATTTACAGAAAATTTTTAATGAAGAGAAAGATATTTTTTTAATAAGTGGTGGTAGCAATATGTTGCTCACTAAAAATATTAATAAGCTTGTTGTTCACATAAACATAAAAGGTATTTCTATAGATTATGAAAATGAGGATGAAGTTCAAGTAACCGTTAATGCTGGTGAAAATTGGCATGAATTTGTTATGTGGTGTATTTCACAAAACTATGGTGGTGTTGAAAATCTTTCTTTAATTCCTGGAAACGTTGGAACCTCCCCTATTCAAAATATTGGTGCTTATGGTGTTGAAGTAAAAGATGTAATTACTAAAGTTGAAGGAATACATATAAACACAACAAAAAGAATTGAATTTTCAAATCAAGATTGTAATTTTGGATATCGAAACTCTATTTTTAAGAATGAATTAAAAGGAAAAATTGTGATCACTTCTGTTAGTTTTAAACTCACAAAAAGAAATCATGATTTAAATACCAATTATGGTGCTATAGAGAAGGAATTAACGATTAGAAAAATTAGTAATCCAACAATAAAAGATGTATCAAATATTGTAGTTAATATTAGACAAAGTAAACTACCTGATCCAAAAAAAATAGGGAATTGTGGAAGTTTTTTTAAAAACCCAATTATACATTCAAAACAATTCAAAAAACTACAAGAAGAATATCCAAATATCCCATTCTATAAAATCCCATTATCAAAAGAAGATGATGACTCTAATTATTATAAAATTCCAGCCGGTTGGTTAATTGAAACTGCAGGGTTCAAAGGAAAAAGATATGGAGACTACGGGGTTCACGAAAAACAAGCCTTAGTATTAGTAAATTATAATAAAGCAAGTGGAACAGATATTTATATGCTGGCAAAAAAAATTCAACAAACCATTGAACTTATTTTCAAAATTACTTTGGAGATTGAAGTGAATATTATTGAATAAATTATTCGTTAACATTTTCCAAACTTAACTATTATTTAGGTCAGTAAAACAATTAATAACAAAAGTTAATTCTTCTGAAGTATTATTAGAATTATTATCTTTGTACATAATTTAGAATGATATGAAACTTATCTTATTAACCATCGGATTGTTAGCATTAGGTATTGCAGGAATAGCGATAAAAATTTGGGCAAAAAAAGATGGTGAATTTGCCGGAACCTGTGCAAGTCAGAACCCACTTCTCAATAAGAATGGTGAGCCTTGTGGTTTTTGTGGTAAAACATCTGATCAATTCGAAGATTGTGCTGAACCAACTCATAATTAAATCTCAATGATTATTACTGTTTTATTCTACATTTTTGTAGTTACTGCAGTGGTTCAATTTTGTTATCACATTACTTTTTTACCTTTTCTATTTCACAAAACTTCAAAAAAACCTCCTGCTAAAAGTCTACCAGTATCTGTTGTTGTTTATGCTAAAAATGAAGTTTATAATTTAAGTAAACTTATTCCATTGCTACAACAACAGAAATATGAAGTATATGAAATGGTCTTTATTAATGATGCATCAAACGATGAGACATTAGAAGTGATGAAAAAATTTGAAGAAAATGATTCACGAATCAAAATAGTTAACGTTAAAAATAATGAAGCTTTTTGGGGAAACAGGAAATATGCACTAACACTCGGTATCAAATCTGCTAAATATGAACAATTACTTTTTACAGACGCAAATTGTATGCCTAGTTCTAAAGAATGGATAAAAGAAATGAGTCTTCTTTTTTCAGAATCTAAATCAATTATATTGGGTTTTGTAACCTATCCAACAAAAAAATATTCTTTTTTAAATACACTAATACGATTTGAAAAATTAATTTCTACCATTCAATATTTTTCTTATGCTAAACTAAAATCACCATATATGGCTGATGGCAAAAATTTAGCATATAAAAAAAGTGATTTTTTCAGAGTAAATGGATTTATAAATCATATTAAAGTAAATTTTGGACATGATAATCTTTTTATAAGAGATGCATCTACATCATCGAATACAACTATAATACTGAGCCCGAAAAGCCATGTTATATCTGAAGCTCCGAGCACCTTAAGAAAATGGTTTAACCAAAAAAAAGAACATAAAAAAACTACCTCTCATTATAAATTTAAACATAAATTATTCTTAGGATTATTTAATAGTTCCAAATTACTTTTTCTAGTTTTAATTCCATTTGTACTACTTTTCAAAAGTAACTCTTACAGTGTAATAATTATTTTAAGTTATTTAACCTTAAACTATTTGATTATTGGTTATAGCGCCAAAAAATTACATAAAACTAGTTTGATATATTTATTACCGTTTTTAGAGGTATTTTTAGTTCTGTTTCAATTTGTTATATTTATGTCCAACTCCATATCAAAACCAACACATTGGAAATAACTAAAGAAATTTTGGGGAATCATATTCAGAAAGCAAAACAAGGAGACCAAAGTTCTTTTAATTTTTTATTACATCATTTTTGGTCAGATATTTATAACTATCAATTAAAAAGAAATCAAAATGAAAATGATGCTGAAGACATTACCATACAAACATTTTCAAAAGCATTTGATAAGATTAACAGTTTTGATAAAAAATATCAGTTCAAAACTTGGTTAACTACCATTTCTAAAAATATACATATAGATTTAATTAGGAGAAATAAAAAATCTATAAATACTACAACCAGTGAAGATCAGGAAGCAGAAGCTTATAAAATTGTAGATAATAACCCAACACCTGAAGACAATCTCATTACCGAACAAAACCTAGCTAAACTTCTAGAGGACATCAAACAGCTAAAACCAAAATATCAAGAAGTTATTCATCTACGTTTTTTTAAAGAATTATCCTACAAAGAAATAGCTGAACATTTAAATGAACCTATGAGTAATGTCAAGGTGAAATTATTACGTGCTAAAAAAATATTAGCAGAGATTATAAATAAATCTTAATGAAAAAAAATTTCCTTAAATCTATAGGTCCAGGATTACTTTTTGCAGGTGCAGCTATAGGTGTTTCTCACCTTGTTCAATCTACAAGAGCAGGAGCTGATTTTGGTTTTGGTTTATTATGGGCAATATTAATTGCAGCTCTGTTTAAATATCCTTTTTTTCAATTCGGGCCTAGATATGCTGCTGCTACTGGAGAGACTTTATTAGATGGATATAGAAGATTAGGTAAAGGAGTCTTGGCCATTAGTTATAGTATTAGTTTTATTACTATGTTTATTATACAAGCTGCAGTTACAATTGTTACAGCTGGTTTAGCCGTTAATCTTTTTGGGTTTTTTGATATGGTTACTTGGTCTTTGTTAATTACTATTCTTAGTATATCTGTATTACTTATCGGTAAATACAAACTTTTAGATAACTTAATGAAATATGTGATTTTAATTTTAACTTTATCTACTCTTATTGCAGTTATTGTGGCCATTACAAAAAATGACCAAGCATTTACATTTACTCAAGTATTTCCCAAAGAAACCGTTGAAATTTATTTTTTAATTGCCTTTTTAGGTTGGATGCCAGCCCCCTTAGACATTTCAATCTGGCAATCTATTTGGTCTTTAGAAAAAGAAAAGACAACATTAAAAAAAACAACAACTAAACAAGCCATATTCGATTTTAATATTGGGTATGTTGGAACCATATTCTTGGCAATCTGTTTTATCATTCTTGGAGCTTTAGTCATGTATGGAACTGGCCAAAATTTTTCTAACAAAGGAAGTGTTTTTGCAGGTCAATTAATTGAGTTATACACAAAAAATTTGGGTGATTTTGCCTATATATTTATAGCTATAGCTGCATTTACCACCATGTTTAGCACTACTATTACCACGCTAGATGCCTCTCCCAGAACCATGACTATTGCTAATGATTTATTATTTTCAAAAAAAATAAGGTTGAAATACTATTTTTGGATTATTCTTTTAGGAATAGGAACTTATGTAATTCTTAAATATTTTATTGACGATATGGGTTTGATGGTAAAAATAGCCACCATATTATCTTTTTTAACAGCACCTTTTTATGCTATTTTAAACTTTATTCTTATCACTGGAAGACACACACCAAAAGAGCATCAACCATCCATATATTTAAAAGTATTGAGTATCGTTGGAATTATTTTTTTAATAGCATTTAGTTTGTGGTTCCTATTTAGTTTATAATAGTTTTCTTCGTAACTTTGCCTAATAATTATATATAAATAATGGCAAACGATACTGCTGTACTTCCTAAAAGAGTAAAAAAACCAGAATGGCTTCGTGTAAAACTACCTGTAGGGAAAAAGTACACAGAGCTCAGAGGATTGGTAGACAAGTACAAATTAAATACTATTTGCACCAGTGGAAGTTGTCCTAATATGGGTGAATGTTGGGGAGAAGGTACTGCTACCTTTATGATTTTAGGAAACATCTGTACTAGATCTTGTGGTTTTTGTGGTGTTAAAACTGGGAGACCAGAAACAGTTGAATGGGATGAACCTGAGAAAGTAGCTAGGTCAATTAAAATAATGGGTATAAAACATGCCGTAATTACTTCCGTTGATAGAGATGATTTAAAAGACGGAGGATCTATTATTTGGGCTGAAACTGTAGATGCCATTCGAAGAGCAAACCCTAATACAACCTTAGAAACTTTAATTCCAGATTTTCAAGGAAAAACAAATCAAATAGATCGTATTATAGATGTTCATCCAGAAGTGGTATCTCATAATATGGAAACTGTCAGAAGATTAACTCGAGAAGTACGAATTCAAGCAAAATACGATCGAAGTCTTGGTGTACTTCAATACCTTAAGGAAAAAGGAATGAGAACCAAAACTGGATTAATGTTAGGGCTAGGTGAAACCGAGGAAGAAGTTATTCAAACGATGAAAGATTTACAAGGAGTAGGACTAGATGTTTTAACAATTGGTCAATATTTACAACCCACAAAAAAACACTTACCCGTAAAGGAATTTATTTCACCTGATCAATTTAAAAAATACGAAACTTTAGGCTTAGAAATGGGCTTTATGTATGTTGAAAGTGGTGCGTTAGTTCGTTCTTCTTACAAGGCACACAAGCACGCTAAATAAAAAATATTAAATACTTTTTACTAAAACATAAATCTTCTCCAAACAAGTATTTTGTTAATATTACTTGAAAAGATAACTTTTTTCTTAAAAAGAAGTAATTATTATTGATAAATAAAAAAATAAATAGCTTTTGGCACAATAGTTGAATTACTAAAATGTAAATCGTGGTTATTTGATTTATAAAAAAGTAATTTGATTAGTTTTAGTTATAAAACCATCTCTTCTAGAGATGGTTTTAATTTATTTAACCTTTTTACAATCCTATTAAACTTTATCTAAAGCTTGTAATTTTTTTGCAATAATTTCAACTCTGTCTAAAACACGAAGTAAATTACCACTCCATAATTGACCAATTTGATCTTCTGAGTAACCTCTTTTTAATAACTCTGCAGTTACGTTTAATGTTTCAGATGCATCATTCCATCCATAGATTCCCCCTCCTCCATCAAAATCTGAACTTATACCAACATGATCTAAACCTATTTTCTTAACTAAATAATCTATATGATCTACAAAATCTGCTACATTAACTGGTTTTGGATCTGACTCATTCATCAATAGAGCTGCTTCTTTAGACATTGCTCTATATTCATTGACATATGTTTCACGGTCTGTAGCTTTTAATTTTCTAATCTGACTCCGAGACATTAGTTCAATTCCTCTTTCTTTAGCTAAATTTTCGACTTTTTTAGATAATGCAGATGAATATGCAGTATGCTTTTCAGAATTTACATAAGAGCTAAATGCCACTGTTTGAACTACTCCACCATTAGACTTTATCCATTCCAATTGTTCATCATCTAAATTTCGACTATGATTACATAAAGCTCTAGCTGATGAATGTGAGGCGATAATGGGTGCTTTGGATAATGAAATCATATCTTTAATGGATTGTTTTGATGGATGAGAAATATCAATCATCATACCCAATTTATTCATTTCTTCTATAACCTGCTTTCCGAGATTACTTACACCTTTGTCTACCCATAAACTATCCTTTTCTCCAGTATTTGAATCACAAAACTGACTATGACCATTATGAGATAATGACATGTATCTTGCACCTCTGTCATAGAATTCTTTAACCTTAGAAATATCTAATCCAAGAGGATAAGCGTTTTCTACTCCAATCATGGCAACTTTCTTTCCTGAACGATGTAATTCTCTTGCTTCAGAAGAATTTACAGCTAAACCTATTTTGTCTGGAGCAATTTCTTTTGTTAATCTATGAATAGCTTCAAACTTACTAATTGCATTTTCATATGCACTTTTGTATCCCTCTGTTGTGAGAGGTCCTTGCCCTGTGTAAACAATGAACCAAGCAACATCTAAACCACCTGCGATCATAGTTGGAAGATTTACTTGATTCCCTAGATCTTCAGTATAATTATTTTCGTTGGTGAAGTTAGCCACATTAATGTCTACATGGGTATCTAAAACCAGAACTCGATCATGAATTTCTTGAGCTTTCTCTAAAATTTCATCCGAATAATTCATAAAATTATTTTTTTGTTTCTGCTGTGTATAACAGCTTGTAATCAACAATGCGAAAACAATGATTTTAAAAATTTTCATATTTATTCATTTAAACAATATAAATGAAGATAATAATTTAAAAATTATTCGTTATTTAAAATTATAAAAATATTTTTTAATTATTGGATAAACCCTTGTTCACGCATCCAGTCATCATTGAACATTTTACCCACATACCTACTACCATGATCATGAAATAAAACAACAACAACATCATCTTTTGTGAAATGTTCTTTTAATTGTAAAAGTCCTTTAATAGCTGCTCCTGCAGAATTACCTAAAAACATTCCTTCTTCTTTTGCAAGTCTTTGAGTATATATAGCGGCATCTTTATCGGTAACTTTAGTAAAACCGTCTATTAAAGAAAAGTTCACATTTAGTGGTAAAATATCTTCACCAATACCTTCAGTCACATAAGGATAAATCTCATTGTCATCAAATATCCCTGTTTCATGATATTTTTTAAATACAGAACCGTATGTATCTATACCCCACACTTTAATTGCAGGATTCATCATTTTTAGATAGCTTCCAACACCTGAAATGGTTCCACCTGTTCCAACACCAACAACAAAATGAGTTACTTTGCCATTTGTTTGTTCCCAAATTTCTGGACCTGTGCTTTTAAAGTGTGCTTTGCAATTACTTGGATTATCATATTGGTTCACATACCAAGAATTTGGAGTTTCTTTTCCTAATCTTTTAGATACAGAATAATAAGATCTAGGATCTTCTGGTTCAACATTTGTGGGGCAAACAACTACCTCTGCTCCTACAGCACGAAGGATATCAACCTTTTCTTTAGACTGTTTGTCTGCCATAACAAAAATACACTTATAGCCTTTTATTACAGCTGCTAATGCTAATCCCATTCCTGTATTTCCAGAGGTCCCTTCAATAATAGTTCCGCCAGGCTTCAAACGTCCATCAGCCTCAGCATCTTCAATCATTTGCAATGCCATTCTGTCTTTCACAGAGTTTCCCGGATTAAAAGTTTCATATTTGGAGAGAACCAGACAGGGTAAATCTTTTGTAAGATGATTAATCTTAACTAAAGGTGTATTTCCGATGGTTTCTAGAATATTGTTTGCGTATTGCATTATGGTCTAATATTATACCGTAAAGGAACAAAATATTTCATAAATAACCTTCAAATGAAAGGTGTTTTCCAGTGATATAATCAAGTAAATTTAATAGATTTTGAGGGTTGAATCTTTGTGATGATCATAGAAGGAATGAGCAACATCATAAAACACAAGACTAAAGTACCCATATTTAACAACAATACAGATAAAAAATCAATACTTACAGGAACTTCAGAAACATAGTATGTCGCTGCATCAAGAGTAATAAACCCTCCATATTTTTGGGCAAACAATAAAAATAATCCTATTATGTTACCCCAAAATAAACCAACAAAAATTAAATAAGATGCATTATATAAAAAGATTTTTCTTATGCTCAAATTAGAACTTCCCATTGCCTTTAAAATACCTACCATTGGAATACGTTCTAAAATAAGAACTAATAAGGCTGTAATCATATTTATACCAGCCACCAAAATCATAATGATGATGATAAACCATGTATTATTGTCAAAGAGCTCTATCCATTCAAATAATCCTGGATAGCTTGAGGCAATAGTAGTTGCATCTAGGGTTGAATCAATTTCATTATAAACTTTAGCTCCTATATGTTCTAAATCATCAAAATTTTCTAAAATAACTTCAAAGCCGCCAACTTCGTTTTCATTCCAGCGATTTAACCGTTGTATCTGTCTTATATCTCCTATCATTATATTTTTGTCAAACTCGAGAAAACCCGTATTGTAAATACCAGTAATAACTAATTTCCGATTTGACGGTAATTTAGAAGTCTTATTTTTGAAAAATGTAACATTAATTGTATCATTTAGCTTCAATTTTAATCTATTAACAATAGTTTTAGATAATAAAATGTCTCGAGTTCTTTTTTGATTAAAATTTGGAATTTTTCCCGCTACAAGATATTCTTTAAAAAATGTCCAATCATAATCTGTAGATACTCCTTTATAAATAATACCTTCAAAATCAGTTTTTGTTCGAATTAATCCAACTTGATTGGCATAAATTTGAATATTCTTAATTCCATTAATAGTGGAGAGTTTTGGATAAAAATTCTGATTTTTATCAATGGGTATTACAGAAACATCAGAGTTATTGGCATCATACTTTGTAATTTGAATGTGCCCCTTAAAGCCAGATATTTTACTCCTTATTTTTTCTCGTAAACCATCACCTGTAGCAATAGCAATTAGCATAATAACGAGTCCTAATGAAATTGCCGCTATAGCAATTTTTATTATTGGTGACGAAATACTACTTTTATACTCTTTACCAGAGATAATACGTTTCGCTACAAATAATTCGTAATTCAATGCTATGATTTTAACTTCACGTAAAAGTACATATTTATTTATTCTTTTGTTGGTTGGAGTTATAATCGTTTCTTTTTCTCAGGAGACAAAACCTTCATCCAGAATATTTACTGGAGCAGATCAAACCCATTTATATTTGTCAAAATTAAAAGGAAAAAAAATTGCAGTTGTTGCAAACCAAACATCAGTTATTTATACTAAAAACAACTTTACTCACATAGTAGACAGCTTGATGTCTTTAAAAATAAATATTCGAAAGGTTTTTGCTCCTGAACATGGATTTAGAGGAAATGCGGATGCCGGTGAATCTATTTCAGATGGAATAGATAGAAAAACAGGAATCCCAATTATTTCTCTGTATGGAAAAAACAAAAAACCTACAAAAGAACAGATTGAGGATATAGATCTTATGGTTTTTGATATTCAAGATGTTGGTGTTAGGTTTTATACCTATATTTCCACACTTCATTATGTTATGGAAGCCTGTGCAGAGTCAGGAATCCCTCTAATTTTATTGGATAGACCAAATCCAAATGGGCATTATGTAGATGGTCCAGTATTAGAAGTTGCTCACAAAAGTTTTGTAGGAATGCACCCTGTTCCAGTTGTTTATGGAATGACTATCGGAGAATACGGACTTATGATAAATGGTGAAAAATGGTTAAATAAAGAAATTCAAACAAATTTAACTGTCGTACCATTAAAAAACTATTCACATACATCTAGCTATAATTTATATATAAAACCGTCACCTAACTTACCAAATGAAACTGCTATTAATCTATATCCAAGTTTATGTTTTTTTGAAGGTACCAATGTGAGTGCTGGACGAGGAACATCTAAACAGTTTCAAATTTATGGATCACCTTTTCTAAACACAAAGAGTAAGTTTTCATTTACTCCTACTCCTAATGAAGGATCAAAATATCCAAAACATGCTTATATGATATGTTATGGAGAGGATTTAACTGAAACTAAAAAATTATCAAGTATTAATTTGTCATGGTTAATTAAAGCAAAAAAACAAAATCGCACTAAAAATTTCTTTACTTCTTTTTTTACCAAATTAGCAGGAACAAAAAAACTTCAGAATCAAATTGAAGAGAATATATCAGAAGAATTAATTAGAGCTTCTTGGTTAAAAGGATTAAGCGAATTTAAGAACATCAGAAAATCCTATTTGCTTTACAAATAGACTCTTTAACATTTTTTAATAACCTTACGAATTTGTGGGTTTTCTGTATTCCTGAAATGGTTGTTTTAATAATTCTTTTAGAGAAGAATTAATTTTTTCATCAGGAAATGTATCAACACCATAAACAATTTTTTCTCTATCTAAATGCATATAGGTTCCAAATAAGCGATCCCAAATAGAAAAAATATTTCCAAAATTAGCATCAGTGTAGGGTAATAGATTATGATGATGAACTTTATGCATGTCTGGAGAAACAATTACATAACTAAGTAATTTGTCAAGAGATTTAGACATTTTAATATTGGCATGATTAAATTGAGTAAAAACTAAAGACAATGATTGATAAATCATTACAATTGCAATTGGAGCTCCAACAATAAATACACCAAATAATGTAAATACAAAACGAATAATACTTTCTAAAGGATGATGCCTATTAGCAGTAGTTGTATCTACTTTATGATCAGAGTGGTGAACTAAATGAATCATCCACAAAGGTTTAATCTTGTGCTCTGTATAATGTGCTAGATAAGCGCCAAAAAAATCTAACAACAAAATTCCTGAAAGAATATAAAGCCACAAGGGAAGTTCTGGTAACCAATTAATGATTCCAAAATTATTAATCTGTACCCAATCTGAAGTTCCTAAAAGTAAAAAAGCTAAAGTAAAATTAATTATTACAGTTGTTGCAGTAAAAAATAAATTAGGAAAAGCATGTTTCCATTTTTTGTATTTAAAATTAAATAAAGGTAACGCTCCTTCTAAAATCCAAAAAAATGTAATTCCTCCAACAAGAATGATACTTCTATGTAATGAAGGAATGTTCTCAAAATATGTAAAAATAGTTTCCAATGCGATAAAATTACTTTCTACAAAAATAAAGAAACTTATTGACTATTGTTTATTTAAAACTACTTACTCCTTTTCACTTTTTTATTATGATATAAAGGTATGCGCTTTTTTAAGTTTTCAATAATGGAATAAGTGGCTGGACATACCTGAGTATTTGCTAGTGTTAAGTCTGTAATCTGAATAAATTTTTTTCTATTGGTATGAGGGTATTCAGCACAAGCCTTAGGTCTCACATCATAAATAAAACAAGAATTGTCAGTTAGATCGAGGAAAGAACATGGTGAGGTTTTTAATACCATAAAGTCATCTTGATCTCTATCTAAATATTGTTCAATGAAATTATTTTCTTTCATCTTTAAATGCTTAGAAATACGACTAATATCTTTGTCTGTGAATATAGGACTGGTTGTTTTACAACAATTTCCACAAGACAAACAATCGGTTTTTTTGAATTCATCCTCATGAAGTTGCTTCATCACAACATCTAAATTCCTAGGGGTTCTCTTTTTTAGCATTTTAAAGTACTTTTGAGACTCAGGTAAAGTTTCCTTAGATAATTTCGATAATTGTTCTAAACGTTTTTCCATACTTATAAAGCAAGTTTTTAATCTAACTAGGGCAAACACGAATGCCTACTTAAATTAGTATTAAGTCTTGAAGCCTTAGCATTACAAAAGTACCAATAAAATCTACGTAAACATCCATCAAAAAACAAAATAAAATATGTAATTTTGCACTTCAATTTATGATACTCAATGAATATACAAACCCTTTTAGAATCAAAAGTAAAAGAAGGTTTTTTAACACTTTTTGAAACCACATTACCATCGGTTGAATTTCAAGCAACACGTAAAGATTTTGAGGGTGATATTACTGTTGTTGTTTTTCCAATGCTTCGTTATAAAAAAGGAAATCCTGCTCAAATTGGGGAAATATTAGGAGAATATTTGGCTAAAAATGTTCAAGAAGTTATTGCTTATAATGTTGTAAAAGGTTTCTTAAACTTAGTCATAGATGATGAAGTATATTTTAAATCTTTTAACAGTATTCAAAAACAAGATAATTTTGGTTTTTCACAAAAATCAAAAGATGTAGTAATAGTTGAATATTCTTCCCCAAATACTAATAAGCCATTACATTTGGGACATGTTAGAAATAATTTACTTGGATATTCTGTAGCAGAAATTTTAAAAGCTTCTGGTAATAAAGTATACAAAACACAAATTATTAATGATCGAGGTATTCATATTTGTAAATCTATGTTGGCTTGGGAAAAATTTGGAAACAAAGAAACCCCAACCTCTTCAGGTATAAAGGGTGACAGCCTTGTCGGAAAATATTATGTGAAATTTAATGATGCTTATAAAAAAGAAATTAGCAATTTAACTGCCAATGGAATGTCTGAAGAAGAGGCAAAAAAACAAGCACCTATTCTACTAGAAGCACAGCAAATGTTGTTAAAATGGGAAGCTGGAGATGCAAAAACTGTGGCGCTTTGGAAAATGATGAATGACTGGGTTTATGAAGGATTTAAAATTACCTATAAAAATTTAGGAGTAGATTTTGACACCCTATATTACGAAAGCAATACTTATTTATTAGGAAAAGATGTTATAGAAGACGGAATTACCCGTAAAATTTTCTTTAAAAAAGAAGACGGATCAGTATGGTGTGATTTGACTGATGAGGGGCTAGATGAAAAACTTGTGTTACGTTCAGACGGAACTGCGGTATATATGACACAGGATATTGGAACAGCCATTCAACGTGTAAAAGATCATTCAGATATTAATGGTATGGTCTACACTGTTGGTAACGAACAAGACTATCATTTCAAAGTTTTGTTTTTAATTTTAAAAAAATTAGGTTTTTCATGGGCCAAACATTTGTATCATTTAAGTTATGGAATGGTTGACTTACCCTCCGGAAAAATGAAATCTAGAGAGGGAACAGTTGTAGATGCTGACGAATTAATGAATGAAATGAAAGATACAGCAAAAAATATTTCTCAAGAATTAGGGAAATTGGATGGCTATTCTGAGGAAGAAAAATCTGATTTATACCGTGTTATTGGTTTAGGTGCATTAAAATATTTCATATTAAAAGTTGATCCTAAAAAGAGAATTTTATTTGATCCTAAAGCTTCTGTAGATTTTCAGGGCAATACGGGCCCTTTCATTCAATATACCTATGCTAGAATTCAATCAATCCTTAGAAAAGCTACATTTGATTTCAGTAAGGAAATAAATCCCTCTAATGTGTCTTTAGACATTAAAGAAAAAGAATTGATCAAACAATTAGAACTATATCCAGATACAATTAAATTAGCTGCAGATAATTATTCCCCTGCTCTTATTGCAAATTATACTTATGATTTAGTAAAGGAATTTAATTCATTCTATCAAAATGTTTCTATTTTAGGTGAATCAAATGATATAAAAAAAATATTACGTGTTCAATTGGCAAGTAAAGTAGCCGAAGTCATAAAATCTGCATTCAGTTTGTTAGGAATTCAGGTTCCAAATAGAATGTAAATAATGGTGTAAGAGTGGAGTTAACAACACCAAGTGAAAAATTACAAAAAGTGATTTAGACTCTGCTCAATCACAAAATAAAAACAAAAGATTATGAAATATGATATTATAATTGTTGGTAGTGGTCCTGGAGGATATGTTACTGCCATTAGAGCTTCTCAATTAGGTTTTAAAACTGCTGTAGTAGAAAAAGAAAGTTTGGGAGGCGTTTGTTTGAACTGGGGATGTATTCCAACAAAAGCCTTGTTAAAAAGTGCACAAGTATATGACTATTTAAAGCATGTAGATCAGTACGGTTTGAAAGCTGAATCTATAGATAAAGATTTTACTGCTGTGGTTACTAGAAGTAGAAATATTGCTAATGGTATGAGTAAAGGAGTTCATTTCTTGATGAAAAAAAATAAAATAGATATCATAGATGGTTTTGGAAAAGTTAAGTCAGGGAAAAAAGTTGATGTTACAAATAATGACGGTAAAACAACAGAATACAGTGCTAACCATATAATTATAGCAACAGGAGCTCGTTCAAGAGAATTACCTAATTTACCTCAAGATGGAAAAAAAGTTATTGGGTACAGAAAAGCTATGACACTAGAAAAACAACCTTCTTCTATGATAGTTGTTGGGTCTGGAGCAATTGGAGTTGAGTTTGCCCATTTTTATAATGCCATGGGGACAAAAGTTACCATAGTAGAATACTTACCTAATCTAGTTCCTTTAGAAGATAAAGATGTCTCTAAACAATTTGAACGTTCGTTTAAAAAAGCAGGAATTAAAGTTATGACAAATGCTTCAGTGGAAGCTGTTGATACTTCAGGAAAAGGTATAAAAGCAACAGTAAAAACAAAAAAGGGAGAAGAAGTTTTGGAAGCTGATATTGTACTTTCAGCAGTGGGTATAAAAACAAATATTGAAAATATAGGATTGGAAGATGTTGGAATTATTACAGATCGAGATAAAATATTGGTAAATGATTGGTATCAAACTAATATTCCTGGATATTATGCGATTGGTGATGTTGTGCCTGGTCCTGCTTTAGCTCATGTTGCTTCAGCTGAAGGAATTACCTGTGTAGAAAAAATAGCTGGATTACATAGTGAAACTATAGACTATGGAAACATACCAGGTTGTACTTATGCTAGCCCAGAAATTGCATCTGTAGGTCTTACAGAAGAACAAGCCAAAGAACAAGGGTATGAGTTAAAAGTTGGAAAATTTCCTTTCTCAGCATCAGGAAAAGCAACAGCAGCAGGAACACCAGATGGTTTTGTTAAGGTGATTTTTGATGCTAAATATGGGGAATGGCTAGGTTGCCATATGATTGGGGCTGGAGTTACTGATATGATTGCTGAGGCAGTCTTGGGTAGAAAACTAGAAACTACAGGGCATGAAGTTTTAAAAACAATTCACCCTCACCCTACAATGAGCGAGGCAGTTATGGAAGCCGTTGCTGATGCTTATGATGAAGTAATTCATCTATAGAAAAAATTTAACTAAAAAATAAAAACCGAAGATTTATCTTCGGTTTTTTGTTTGGCATAGTTCTTGGTAAATATTATTTATAAGTTTCTAGTATAATAACTTTTTTTATTAAAAATAGTATTCATGGGATTTATTGTAATGAATTAGAAAAATTTACCCCCTAAACCAAAGTTAATAGCTTTGGTTTTTTTAATTTATAGTTTTATCTAATTAAATAAAACTAATTTTGTTTCATCTTAAATAAGTTAATCATTTCTATTTGATGATTCAAATAACTAATTACAAAGGATTTCTTATTGAAATTCTAAAAGCATTTATCAAACTTTGTATTGCTGGTTTCCTCATTGGATTCTTAAAATCTTATGATGCTATCATAGCCATTATTTTGTTTTTAAAAATTCTTCATATTATTTATAAAAATATTATCATCGCTAGAACTAAAAACTGGATATTACTCATTGGAATGATAGTAACTGGTTTTGGTGGAATAGTTGGTGAAAAATGGGGTGTTAGCAATAATTATTGGGAATATCATGAGGTTTCAAAAGAACTTCCACTATGGCTCCCTTTTGCCTGGATGCTGGCTTTTTATTTCCTGTATAGTATAGAATCTAAATTAATTGCTTTCCTAAAAAACAAAACCATCAACAACAAGCTTATTATAGCATTTTGGCTGTCATTACTTGTTCCTGCTTTTGGTGAAGTAATTACCATAAATCTGGGGGTTTGGACTTACTATTGGCCTTATCAAATATTTGGAGTTCCTCTTTATGCATTTATCTGCTTAGTTTTTGTGCACATGTTAGTTTACGGGATCTTGTCTTTTATTTGTAAAAAATGGAAGATTAACGACATTGTATTTTCTTAGATTGAAGCTTAAAACTGCCAAGCTACAATTCTAGTTACTTTATTTCCTTGATGCATCGGAATGATGGTGAAGTTTTTCACTTTTAACTTTTCTCCAGATTTTTGAAGACTTTCAATATTTTCTTTTTTAGATAC
>Ga0233397_1000141_pt1 | contig 35573 bp, 37 predicted proteins | sample 35DmetaG_FD_189957 | JGI IMG/M metagenome (GOLD analysis project Ga0233397, IMG submission 189957) | Seawater microbial communities from Monterey Bay, California, United States - 35D | ecosystem: Environmental > Aquatic > Marine > Coastal | place: USA: California | collected 2016-10-20
CATATATGACAACCTATTGCAATATACATTCACCACAGCCTCAGTTCCTGGAGAACCATCTATCCTAAAGTCGATCGAACCAGAAGTTCCAAATCTCAACTTTCACAACTACATAAAATCATCCAACCGTAAAGGAGATAATTCTTATCTTTATGGTGCGCCATTTTCGCTAGATCGATTTGGAACAGGTACGCTGCCTGTGGGACAAAATTCATTCGTGGTTAAAGGCAGCCTGCCTGATCCAGAAAACCAATTCGCTTACGAATTTAACAAGGCTTTAATCGAATCGGGAATAAGTGTATTTGCACCGGCCAAATCAGCCAGATCAGAACAAATTTCAAGTTCAAATAAGTCGTATCAAAACAGAACTCTTGTGCATACACAGGAAGGAATCAAGGTAAATGAGATCATTAAAGAAACCAATCATAAAAGTATCAATCTATTTGCAGAGCACTTAATCAACTTAATTGGATATACAAGCACTGGGAATGGAAGTACAGTTCAAGGTCTCAAAATTTTAAAAAAGTACTGGGAAGGGAAACTCAACACAGAAGGACTCGTGATAAATGATGGAAGTGGTTTATCTCGATCAAATGCAATTTCAGCATCCCATTTCACTCAACTTTTGTACTACATGCAAAACGCAAAAGACTTCAGTTGCTTTTACAATTCACTTCCAACTGCGGGTGTAAGTGGAACACTAAAAAACCTTTGTAAAAATCAAGCCGGACAAAATCGAATCAAAGCCAAAAGTGGAACAATGACGCGCATCAAGAGTTATGCCGGATATGTAAAAACGACCAGCAATAAAAATTTGGCATTCGCAATTGTCGTAAACAATTCAACCTACTCAAGACGTGAGCTAAAGTCCAAAATTGAGCAACTACTAAATGCAATTGCCACTTATTGATCCAGCTCAGCTCCAATTATCTCGGTCCAAAACCCTTTGGTTGAAATCGATGCAGAAGAAAGCATTTTAGGTACAATACTTTCATCAGAAAAACCTGGTGTTGTATTTACCTCAATGACAAATGGAATACCACCAACTAATATAAAGTCAATGCGTGCGATTGATCTCAAATTTAGTAATTGATAAATTTCTTTTGTGATTTTTTGGACTTGAATGGTACTATTTTCAGAAATACGCGCAGGTGTTATCTCCTCGGAAAGACCTTGATATTTCGCCTCATAATCAAAAAAATCATTCTCTGAGACAATCTCAGTTAGTGGCAATGTTTGAATTCCTTCAGAAGTTCGATAAGCACCACAAGTCACCTCTACACCATCAAGAAAGGACTCCAAGATAACTGATTCTCCTTCTGCGAATGCATCCTCAATCGCAGCGCTCAATTGTCCAACTTCTTTTACTTTAGCGATTCCATAACTCGATCCCGAATCACAAGGTTTTACAAAAATTGGCAACCCTAACTCTTCAATCATTTGTTCCACATCGCCGACTTCTCGGGCATCAGAAAAATACATTGACTTCGCCACGTTGTATCCAAAACCTCGCAAAAACTCATTACAATACCATTTGTCAAACGATAACTGAGAAGCCAGCGGACCCGAGTTCACATAGGGAAGTCCAATCATATCCAGATACGCCTGAATTTTGCCGTTCTCTCCTGGATCTCCATGAATGTAAACAATTACTGCATCAATTTTATCCACTCCATTATTAAATGTAAAATCAATTGAGTTGAGCGATAATTTAATTCCATTCACTTCAATGAACCACCCATCGCGCTGAAGATAAATTAAATATGCATCATAAGCATCCGGAAAATTTTTCAAAATATTGCGGGCACTCTTTACTGATATGTCGAATTCAGAGGAAAAACCCCCACATATAATACCAAACTTTTTCATCTTCAATAAATTGCTTAGATACTAATTTAGGAGATTATACCCTTGTTCTCCAAAAACCAAATAAAAGTTATGCCCAATATCCATGTTAACTAGTCTTTCACCATAACACAAATCATTTCTAAGCATCAATCCCAAATAAACAAAAAAGAAAACCCACCAATGATCTAAAAAATAATTGAGAGATCTTCGAGGAATTACTCTTGATTGTTACTTTTGCTCAATAAACGATCTCATGCGCATCATCTATTTAATCATGTTTTTTACTTTAAGATATTCTACATGGATTATTTATCCGCGTTTCAGAAGAGTAAATGGGCCCAAATCATTCTATGGCAGAACCATATTCGTAAGTAACCACCCTGCTTCTTTTATGGATCCACTCGTCATTGCTGCAAAACAACGTTCAATTTTGTTCTTCATGACACGGTCTGATGTATTTACAAAATTTACAAAACCATTCCTGTGGGCCTGCCAAATGCTCCCAATCTACAGGCAATTAGATGGTGGAGATACGCGCTCAAAAAATGATCTTGTCTTTGAAAAAACGTCAAAAATACTCTCCAGAGGAAGAAACCTTCTCATCTTTGGGGAAGGTTTTACAGATGATGTTTTTATTCGAAGATTGAAGCCTGTAAAAAAAGGAGCCGTAAAAATCGGATTTACTGCACTCGAAAAACTAAACTGGAAAAAGAAAGTATATATTGCTGCAATTGGCTGTAATTATTCTGATCCCAATCAAATGCGAAGTGATTTGCTAATTGCCAACTCCGAACCAATTTGTCTAAATGATTATCGAGAGGCATACGAAACAAATCCAATAAAAGTTGTTTCTGAACTTACAGCATTAATTCAGAAGTTGATGCAAGAGCAAATTACCCACATCGAAAAGACAGGAAATTCTGAATTGCATGAAAATATAATGATACTTACGCGCAAGGGAATGAATGCGATTTCATTTGATCCAGCAATCTCTCTCTACGAACGCTGGAAATATTCACAGAATTTAGCAACTTGGCTCAACAAGCAAGATATTAATACGGATGAAAAACTTCAAACAATTCAAGAGGAGTTAGAAAATTACATCAAACTCCTCAAGCAAATGAAACTAAATGATGCTCTCGTTTATTGGAAAAAAACCAATGGAACCCGTTCCAAAGAGTGGGCCGCATTGTTGCTACTGTTCCCACTAATGATAGTTGGTCTAATTCACTGTTTTATTCCTTACTATTTCGTAAAAAATTTCACTGAAAAAACATTTAAGCGTCGTGTATTTTGGAGCTCTGTAAAAATGATTTTAGCGAAATTTTCAATTGGTATTTTCAACCTCCCCTTCATTTTTGTGTTTTATCATTTTATCTATCCAAGTTGGTGGCTTGCAATTGCTTACTTCACCTCTATTGGATTGACAGGAACTGTGGCTTATATATGGTTCAATAACTTTAAATCACTAAAAGCAAAAAATGCTGTAAACAAAGTAGATCTGTCAGCATTAATCGCAAAACGAGACCATTTAAATACAAAATTATTGGATATTTTACCTCAAGAATTGGCGTGACCGCAAGAACTGAAATTATTAGGACTTACACCCACCACTATCCACGTATACGAACAAAATAAATTAATCCGACTCCAAGAAGCACGGAAATTAAAATATTTAGGATTGCTACGAGATGGTTTCCCGAATTTAACAATTGAAAAGTCTCATTTCCAAAAGTACTAAACGTGCTAAATCCGCCACAAAAACCAACAATAAACAATGGGTGGATCCATTCGTATTCAGACGATTTTTCATCGAGAATCACTACAAAAAATGCGAGCAAAATACAGGCCATCATATTGGAAAGAAACGTTCCCATTGGAAAGTTCGTGAAAAATAGTTGAACCGAGGCTTTTCCGATTAAAAATCGTAAAAGACTACCGAGTCCACCCCCAAGAAAAACGAGTAAATAAATCATTTTCGCATCACTTCTTTTCTAATAATGGCAATATAAAAAAAACGGTAGACAATCACTGCAACAAGAATGCCTAAAGCTGCTCCTCCAAGAATATCGGTAAAATAGTGTACACCGAGATAGATCCGACTGAAGGAAACTAGTAGAGCTATAGAAATCAAAACAAATGAAATGCGCTGGTATTGTTTCTTTAGTACCAAAGAAACAAAAGTACAAAGTCCGAAAAAATTCGCAGCATGAGATGAGACAAAGCCAAACATTCCACCTTTGTAATAGTCGTCTGGTCCCAATTGATAAAAATGAAGCTGTTCAGAAAGAACTGCATTGTGTGATGGCCTATAACGCATTACATATTCCTTTATCAGTTGTGATGAAATTAAATCGGAAAGTCCTACTACTACCAATGCCGCAAGCACAAAAAACAACGTCATTTTAGTGTTGAATTTATTCCAATACATCATAATTAATACAATGTACATCGGAAGCCAAATTAATTTTCCAGAAACTGCCCACATAAATTCATCCAAAAAAGGATTGTGCCAGCTATTTACAGCAAGGACAATGGAATGATCAATTGCTTCTATATAATCAATCATCATTAAGCGTTTTCCAAATAAGGTCATTCAATTCAACCAGCCCAATCTGGGCAACAGAGGAGATGAACAAATGAGGAACATTTGGTGGTAGCGTTGGTATAATTTCTTCCTTTAATTCCTCATCTAACATGTCACTCTTCGTAACTGCCAAGATAATATCCTTATGAATCAGTTCTGGATTGTATTGATTGAGCTCGTTAAAAAGCACCTTATATTCATTTGCAATATCATCACTGTCTGCTGGTACCATAAACAAGAGCAATGAATTTCTTTCGATATGACGTAAAAAACGCAAGCCCAATCCCTTTCCCTTGTGCGCATTTTCAATGATCCCAGGTATATCTGCCATCACATAGGAACGCAAATCACGGTATTTTACAATCCCCAAGTTTGGTTTTAGCGTTGTGAATGGATAGTCTGCAATTTCCGGCTTCGCGGCAGAAACGACTGAAAGTAAGGTGCTTTTTCCAGCATTTGGAAATCCAACCAGTCCCACATCGGCTAGTAATTTGAGTTCTAAAATTTTCCAACTTTCAATTCCATCTTCTCCAGATTGAGCGAATCTAGGCGTTTGATTCGTCGATGATTTAAAGTTGTTGTTACCAAGACCACCTCGACCTCCTCTCTGAATGATCTTCTCCTCTCCATCTTCTGTAATTTCAAAAAGAATTTCATTGGTTTCAGCATCCCGAGCAATCGTGCCTAAAGGCACTTCAATGTATTCGTCCCTCCCTTGAGCTCCCGTTTTCAAATTCCCAGAACCATGCACTCCATGTCCGGCTTTGATGTGTTTGGAAAATTTCAAATGAAGCAGGGTCCAAAGCTGCTTATTACCACGAACGATTACATGCCCTCCACGACCTCCATCTCCTCCATCAGGACCGCCTTTCGGGATGTACTTTTCTCTGCGAAAATGACTTGAACCTCCTCCTCCGTTACCAGAAGTGGTGTGAATCTTAACATAATCGACAAAATTTCCCGAAGCCATTGCACTACAAATTTAATTGTGTTAAGTTCTCTTTAACCGCTAAAATTATAAGGATGCGATGGCATCAAAAAGACGGTTGGTAATGTCTTGAATCGTTCCGAGTCCATCAATTTTTATCCATTTGTTTTGTGCTGAATAATAGTCAATGACTGGAGCTGTTTCATTTTTATATACATCGATTCTATTTTGTATCACTGCAGGATTCGCATCGTCAGGACGTCCACTAGTTTTCGCTCGGTTTGCCAACCTTTCTCTGAGTTCATCTTCTTGGACATCCAAAGATATCATTGAAGTGATTGATGTATTGATTTCTGACAGCAATTCGTCCAATGCAGCTGCTTGGGCATTTGTTCTTGGGAAACCGTCAAAAATAAATCCTTTCGGATCACGATGGTTTAAGACTTCAGCTTTCAACATATTTATCGTTACCTCATCAGGAACAAGCTGCCCGTTATCCATAAAGCTCTTCGCAAGAATACCAAGATCAGTTTCACCTTTAATATTTGCTCTAAAAATATCTCCAGTTGATAAATGAACCAACCCATATTTATCAATTAATCGCTCTGATTGTGTTCCTTTTCCTGCACCTGGAGGTCCAAATAATACAATATTCAACATGCTTTTAATTTTTATTTTCTCTAATTTGATACAATGCATCTAAATTCCTTCCTTTCTCATTGTAGTCCAATCCATATCCAACAACAAACGCGTTTGGAATATCAAATCCAACATAAGTAGGCTTTGAAGTTCCTTTGAATGCAGCTGGTTTGTATAAAAGTGTACAGATTTCAACTGAATTCGGCTTTTTCACATTCAGTAATGAGATAATTTTCTCAATGGTATGTCCTGTATCAACAATATCTTCTATAATAATCACATCTTTCCCCTCAACATCAGTATTCAAGCCAAGTAATTCATCTACAACCCCAGTAGTCTGGGTTCCTTGATAAGAGCTCATTTTTACAAATGAAATTTCACAAGAAAGGTGAATATTTTTCAACAAATCAGAAGCAAACATAAATGCCCCATTTAAAACCGCAATAAAAATGACCTCTTTTCCATGGTAGTCTTTATTTATCCTATCAGCAACAGAGCTTACTTTTTGGGCTATTTCATCTTTATCGATGAAAATTTCGAATGACTTGTCTAATACTTCAATCACAAAAATGTCATTTAGAATAGCAAAGCTACGATTTTCTTCTGAATAGACATTATCTTTGTACAATGGAAAAGGACCTTATAGGATCGTCTCATCGTCTTGGAATTTTGGGAGGTGGACAGTTAGGACGAATGTTTATTCAAGAAGCAATCAGTTACAACATCCATGTACATATTATGGAAAATGATACCAATGCTCCGAGCTCCTCAATTGCGACATCCATGACCCTTGGAGACATCACAAATTATGATGATGTGCTTGACTTCGGGAAAGACAAAGATGTGATTACGGTTGAAATAGAGAATGTTAACATCGATGCACTGTATGAACTAGAACAAAGAGGAGTTAAAGTTTTTCCCCAACCAAGGGTGTTGGAGATCATCAAAGACAAAGGTCTTCAAAAAGAATTCTACCAAAAACACAACATCCCCACCTCGAAATTCGAATGTATCGATGAAAATACACCAAAAAGTGACTTAATTCAAAAAATACCCTTCGTTCACAAACTGCGGACAGGAGGATATGATGGGAAAGGTGTTAAAATCATAAACTCGGAAAGCGATTTGGCCACGTCATTTACGCAGGCCTCAATATGTGAAGAACTCGTTCCATTTGAAAAGGAACTCTCCGTGATTGTTGCACGAAATGAAAACGGAGAAACAGCCGTATACCCCACCGTCGAATGTGAATTTAACGATGCGAATTTGGTTGCTTACTTGTTCTCGCCCGCTTCTATTTCTGATGAAATAGAACAAAAAGCCTACAAAGTTGCAATTGATGTCATTAACAAACTTGAACTCGTCGGAATATTAGCTGTTGAGTTGTTTTTAACTTCAGAAGGGGAGATTTTAGTGAATGAAGTTGCTCCACGACCTCACAACAGCGGTCACCACACGATCGAATGTAACATTACCTCGCAATTTGAGCAGCACATGCGCGCAGTTCTAAATATGCCGCTTGGGTCCACGGAAATGACACGTTATGGTGTAATGCTAAACCTTATTGGAAGTTCAGACAGTTCGGGACAAGCGAAATATGAAGGGCTTTCAGAAATTATTTCTCAACCTGGAGTCCATGTCCATCTTTATGGCAAAGAAATGACCAAACCAAACCGTAAAATGGGACACATAACGATTGCTTCATCCACAATGGAAAGCGCAAAACAACTTGCGGATGAGATTAAAAATAAAGTCCGAGTGACGACGTAACGAGCCACTTCTAGCAAAAAAAAAGGCCCGAAGGCCTTAAAGATTTAATCTGTTTGGTTAGAAATTATACCATCAAAAAAATCCACCAAACGATATTTATTATAGAGAGATATGCCCAGTATTTTGTCATTCGCGTTTTCAGTCTTTCAACTCTCAAACATGCAAAGGCAAATGCAGCATTTAAAATGATCAATACGATTGGAAGTGACCCAACATTTTCAATAGCACGAACGGCTTTTGAAATGTCCATTTCCATGACAGCATCAAAGTAATCTTTCATAATGATCGCTGGAGGACCAAAAGTGATTACAACTAATACAATAAACATAACAAGATTCACCATAAAGGCTGAACCAGTAGACTTAGAATTACTCATAGCGTTAATTTTAGATTTGTGTGAATCTAACGAAAATCTTACAGTTGAAAGCTATATTAGAATATACTTATTGTCGGCTCAGACAAAATACGTTAGGAATTAGGCTCCATTTCAGAATAAAACCAAGCCTATTTCACATAATCTTGTTTGTGTACGAGCATGTATTTGTCATTTTCAATTCGAAGGTATCCCTGCTCGTAACAGAAAAAATAAGATGCCCCTGACTTTGTGGTGTATACATTTGTATAATAATGAAAATTAAACCCCTCTTCGGCTAGAGTAATGCCATCAACAGTTTTTTTTCCATTAGGATTTAATTCATTTAAAATACGCCTATTTTTTCTCAAAATTCCATTTATACGACGCATGTATTTTGTTGTGTCTTCATTCAAACGGTTGTTAAATGTATTGCGACAATAATCACAACAATACCGTTGATCTCTCCTTCCTGTAAGTATTGAATTACATTCACGACATTTTCGTTCTTCCATCCCTTTGTTTATCTACAATAAACAAAATAATGTTAACAATAATTAACTCCGTGTGAGACAGAAGAGAATTATCTTTAGGTGTTAATATAAGCCTTGAAATGGACAATACAGAACAGTTAAAGCCAACTGCAAACCCTGCAGAAGCACTTCGAATATTAAGTGACAAGATTACTCAAGAAACAGCGATCATTGGAATGCTCCGAGAGGAGTTTAGAAAAGTAATTGTTGGACAGCATTATATGATGGACCGACTCCTGATTGCCCTACTTGCAGATGGTCATATCCTGCTGGAAGGAGTTCCGGGACTCGCAAAAACCCTGGCTATTAAAACTCTTTCCGATGCAATCAATTTAGAATTTAACCGTATTCAATTTACACCAGATTTACTTCCGGCTGATGTTACAGGAACACTAATTTACAGTCAGAAGAAAGAGTCTTTTAGTGTGAAAAAAGGTCCTATTTTTTCAAACTTTGTGCTTGCAGATGAAATCAATCGGGCACCAGCAAAAGTGCAAAGCGCTTTGCTCGAGGCAATGCAAGAAAGACAAATAACCATCGGAGAAGAAACACATGCTTTACCAAAACCATTTTTGGTTTTAGCCACTCAAAATCCGATTGATCAAGAAGGAACTTATCCGCTTCCAGAAGCCCAAGTTGATCGATTTATGCTTAAAGTTTTTCTCGGTTACCCAACAAAAGAAGAAGAACGCCAAATTATTCGAAGTAATGTAAGACAAGAAGGACTTGCATCGGCTAAACACGTCATCTCGGCCTCAGATATTGAACGCTGTCGTGACCTCGTAAAGCAAATTTACCTCGATGAAAAAATCGAGCAATACATCGTAGATATTATTTTCGCCACCCGCCGCCCTGATCACTACGGCTTGACAGAATTAAGTCCAATGATATCTCTAGGGTGCTCCCCTCGTGCAAGTATCAATTTGGCTATTGCCGCGAAGGCATATGCTTTCCTGCAAGGAAGAGCATTCGTAATTCCAGAGGATGTACGGGCCATTGCTCCTGACGTGATGAGACACCGTCTCGGATTGACATACGAAGCAGAAGCAGAAAATATTTCCTCAGGAGATATTGTGCATCAAATAATTAACAACGTCGAAGTACCTTAATCCTTTTTAATGGATACCAAAGAACTTCTCAAACACATCCGTCGCCTAGAAATAAAAGCAAAAGGGCTCACCAAACACATCTTTTCTGGTGAATACCACTCTACTTTTAAAGGAACAGGAATGGCCTTTAGCGAAGTGCGTGACTATCATTTAGGTGATGACGTACGCACTATTGATTGGAATGTCACAGCGCGATTCAATGCACCGCATGTTAAAGTTTTTGATGAAGAGCGTGAACTTAACCTAATGCTTATTATCGATGTTTCTGGCTCCAGTGACTTTGGTTCATCGAAAAAAACAAAAAAAGATTTGGCTTTGGAACTGGCCGCTGTTTTATCATTCTCGGCATTAAGTAACAACGATAAAGTTGGTGCTATTTTTATCTCTAATCAAGTTGAAAAATATATCGCTCCAGAAAAAGGAAAGAAACACGCACTCTATATCCTTCGAGAATTCATCAAATTAAAGCCAATGAGCAAAAGAACAGACATAAAACAGGGACTGAAGTTTTTCAGAAACACACAGAAAAAAAGAAGCATAGCGTTTCTAATCAGCGATTTTATTGATGAGGACTTTTTGGAAGAACTGAAAATGTCAAGAAAAAAGCACGACATAATCGCCATTCGTCTCATTGATGAAGCCGAGAGAGAAATTCTTGATATGGGGTTAGTTCAGCTTTATAATTCAGAAACTGGAATCACCACTTGGGTAAACTCAAAAAGTGCTCATTTCAGATCTGCACAAAAAGAAAAATTCACCCACCAAGAAGAAAAACTTTTCCATGATTTTCAGAAGTCCGGTATTGACTATACATCAATATCCACAAGTGAAGATTTCATAAAACCATTAATAAAATTGTTTCAAAACAGATGATTCAAAAGCTCGTTTATGTGGTGCTTCTTTTTTCGACAACGACATGCTTCTCACAAGAATTGTCGGCAACACTTTCTGCAAAAAAAATACAGATTGGTATCCCTCTTAAACTTACATACAGTGCAAAATCAGTCCAAAATGCCGAAATCGAGTTTATTTCTAGAAAAAAGTCAATACTTGCTCAAAGGCTTGACGAAAACCTTCAGTCAAAAGACACTGTAGAATTTGAGATTTTAAGTGATTTTTCTGATACGCTAAGTAAGTATGAGGAAACCAAGACCTGGATAGGTCAATACACTGTGACTGTTTGGGATAGTGGTTTTTATAGTATCCCAGGACCAGAGATCACAATAGATGACGTGACCTATCAATTTGAGTCTTTACGAGTGTATTCAAGCTACACTCCGAAAATAAATAGCCTCGACTTGTACGACATACAAGAAAGTTACATTGAAATTCCAGAAAATTCAACCTCTACTCTCAATTTTATCGCCAAAAATTGGTGGTGGATGCTTGCAATTATTGTGCTTCTATTTGGATTCATTATTTATCGATTCTTGAAAAACCGAAATCGATTTGATTCAGAGAAAACAATTTTGCTCTCGTTGGAAGAAAGAACATTGAATGCCATTGACGCTCTGGAAAAGCGCAAACTATGGGAGGAAGATCGTTTGAAGGAACATTTTGTTCAATTATCATACATCTTGAGGTCCTATTTAACGGAAAGGTATTCAATCTCTTTACTCGAAAAAACTACACATGAAGCCCGATTGCTTTTGGAAGAGATCGCATTGAATAAAAGCACAATATCTTCCATTATCAGTGTACTTTCGGAAGCAGACATGGTGAAATTTGCGAAATCGAAGCCAGAAGTAAATTCAATTCTTCTGGTGTCGAGAATGGCAAGAGTTATTGTCAAAGAAACAAGACCCATAGAATCGGAGAATCATGCTGAATAATTGGAACATCTTTTTCTGGGAATATGAATTCCACGCTCCAGCGTGGCTGTTGCTTTTACTACTAATTCCATTCGTTTTGTGGGCACTGTTTCGTGCTGAACAGAATTCCACAGGAGAAGTTAAATATACTGGAAGCGACCAGCAACAGCAATTTTTGAGTGACAATTGGATTGTTCAATTACGGAAAACAATCATAATATGCTATGGACTCATTACAGCGCTTCTTATTTTGGCCATTGCAAAACCATTTCATTTGGAGATGGATGAGGACAATACAATGAACTACAAAGACGGAATAGACATTGTTATTGCCATGGACATCTCTGGTTCAATGCTCGCTCAAGACTTTAAACCAAATCGTTTGGAGGCATCAAAACGTGTTGCAAAAGAATTCATTTCTAACAGAAAAGGTGATCGGATTGGCCTTGTTGCTTATGCTGGTGAGGCATATACTGCCTGCCCTCTTACACTCGACTATGAAGTATTAAAAAATCAAATTGATGCCGTTAATGGTGAGCGAATTAAACGCGGAACCGCAATCGGCGTGGGTTTGGGAACAGCCTTAACTCGTTTGAATAACGATAGTATCGAATCTAAAGTAATTATACTACTCACTGACGGAGTCGATGGTGGAGCTCAACTCGATCCTCTAACGGCTGCCGAACTAGCCAGAGAAATGGGTGTTCGGGTCTATACAATTGGGGTTGGAAGTAATGGAGAGGTTCCAACATTAATTAATTCTCCTTTCGGATCTTATTATGCATCAACCGAGACTGAAATCGATGAAGACATACTCAGAGAAATAGCGTCCAGAACCAATGGCCGTTACTTTAGGGCAAAAGATGAAAAGACGTTAAAAGAAATCTACAAGGAAATTGAAAAGCTAGAGAAGCGAAAAATTGAAAATTCAGCATTCAACCCAATTCGACCAATACACCCTCAAGGATTTTTGAATTGGGCATTCATCCTACTTTGTATCATCTGGTGTCTGCGCTATATACTATTTAATCGAAATGAGTAAAGACAAATATATATATAACATAAAAGTTCTTATCGCTTGGAGTATTGCCTGGGAAATTATTTTTTGGAGTACATGTTACTTTACACCATTCATACTCGGTTTGTTTGATTCTGCGAATTCCGAACAATTAATTTTCGAACAGCCGTCAGCGTTCTTTTTTCTATTTGCTATAGTCCCAATTTTTGGAATTTACATTTACAATTTAATACGCAACAATAAAAGAACCGCAAAGCTGAGTCAAAACATTCAGAAATCTTTCATGAAGCCAGTATCAACATTCAATAGTTTTATGCGGTACTTTCTTTTTAGAAATGCGATTGGTTTTTTAATCCTTGCGATGGCGCTGCCAACATTTGGAACAAAAAAAGAGCAAAGTGCAATAGACAAACTTGAACTTGTAATATGCCTTGATATTTCGAGTTCGATGAATACAAAAGATATTTCGAAAACTATTTCTCGACTGAATATTTCAAAAAGAGCAATCAATCAACTAATCAACAAATTGAATGGAGAACGCATTGGGGTTTGTTTGTTCGCAAATAACGCATTTGTTCAGCTACCAATTACAAATGATTATGCAGCGGCAAAAATGTTCGTTAGGAGTATTGAAACGAGTATGATCTCCGACCAAGGAACCAATATCAACGCCGCACTTCAGATGTCAATGAAAATGTTTTCAAAAGAAAAGACAGGCAAAGGAATTGTATTGATTACTGATGGAGAACACCATGAAAGCAATCCATCGGAAGTATTGATGAATATACGCGAATCGCAGATCAATTTTAGCGTATTAGGCATTGGAACACTTAATGGAGGGCTAGTTCCAAAAGACCCAGACCGACCTGAAATCGGTTACAAAAAAACACCCACTGGAAAAACTATATTGTCCAAATTAAATGAAAAATTCATTCAAGAAATTGCAACAAAAGCAGGCGGAAAAGCATCCGTGAGCTCAAATGAATTCCCTGATCTTTCAGCTTTATTAACACAAATTAACCAGATAAAACGAACTAAAATTGATAGTTTTGAGTTCGATCGTAAACAAGAACGATATCAGGTGCCGTTGTTAATCGCACTGATTGTTTGGTTGTTGTATTTGCTCTGGTCAAAAAAACACACAAACGTTCTTAACAAACTAATAGGGCAAAAATGAAAAATTTAGTCGTCACCCTTATTTTGCTGACTGTATCTTCAAGCTCTTTTTCTCAAGAATGGGTGGATGCCGTAAAGCGCGCGAGAAAATCATACCAAGCGAGCGACTATAAAAAGGCGCTAACTTATTACCAGCGCGCGCAAAAATTAGCACCGGACGATGTTAATTTATCTGATGAAATCGGACAAACATCTTATAAGCTAGGAGATTTCGAAAAGTCGGAGCAGTTTTTTCAAGAAAATACTGCGGCCAAATCCTCGAAATTAGAAAAAGCTAAAAGTTTCCACAACATCGGAAACTCACGCATGAAAAACAAAAATTACCAAGGCGCTGCGGAGGCATACAAAGCATCCCTTCGATTACATCCTGAAAGTGATAAAACGAGGTACAACCTCTCAGAAGCACTCCGGCAAATAAAAAAAGAAGCGCAACAGAAGCAAAATCAAAGTAAATCATCGGAAAATCAGAATGATGCTAACAATTCAAACGGTAGCAACAAAGATCAAACAAACCGGGGAGGCGAAAGAAATAAAGAAAACCAAAAAAGTGAGAACAGGTGGCCAAACAAAACAACAGACCGCATACTCAAGGAACTAATGAAGAAGGACGCAGAGACCAAGCAAAAGATAGATAAAAATTTAAGCCGAGGTGTTGCTCCAAAATCCGGGAAAGATTGGTGATATGAAAAAATATATTGTCGTAATACTCTCCCTCTTTGTGGTCCTCTTTGCAAATGCGCAAAAGAAAGTCCACATAGAACTTACACCAAAAAATGCTGAAATCGGCGAAACATTCAATATTACAATCACTTCTTCGGTTCCCGGAAACTTGAATTTTGATAATGTCCCTGACCTATTTATTCAAGACTATAATGTCCAACGTGGGAGTAAAAAATCAATCGACCATGTAAGTAGAACGATACGGGCGGAATACTATTACACTTTCACCGGAATGATCACAAAAGCAGGGCAGTACAATTTTGGTCCTGTTTTCATAACCAATGGAAATAAAACACACAGCTCAAATAAAGCTACAATAACAATTGGAGAGAAAGTTCAAATGCAACCTGGCGAGGTCTCATCGAACCAGTTACAAGATCCTGCATTTGGAATAATCCAAACCAACAAAAAGACAATTTACGAAGGGGCACCTCTTCTTGTGTCATGTAAAATATATGCTCAATACGATCCAACACACGTCGGCGCATATAAAAGTTATACTGTTCCTCGCTCAAACAGAAAACATTCAATAGGAAATAATGCGACAACAATTAAGCACCACATTGAACGGTTTAAAGGCCGTGAATATTACACTTTCGACTATGACAAAAACATTATATTTCCCTCCAGAATCGGAACGTTTCACATTCAACCCTTCTCTCTAAATCTCCATCAAGGATATGAAAGTTTCCCTGTAGTGTCTGGTGATATTGAAATTGAAGTATTGCCACTTCCAGAGAATCCCCCTTCAGATTTTATTGGTGGTGTTGGTAAATTTAGCATTGAAAGCAACTTGAATTCGAAAACAATTAAACAAGGTGAAGTATTTAATTTAAAAGTGAAAATATCAGGATCTGGCAACCTTCACAATATATCAGCACCAGAACTCAAGCTGCCTGATGGATTTACTGTGTATGGCGATCCGATAATTAATGAGAGGTACTCCATTGATATTAATGGTGCCGAAGGTGAAATTGAATACGAATACAATGTCCAAGCAAAAAATGCTGGGATTACAGAATTACCTGAAACTTCAATCTCATATTTCGATCCAAACAAAGAAAAGTACATCCAAAGTCGAACCAAGGAACAAAAATTAAACGTTGTTGAGGATATCAATTTTATCGCAGCTCAAGAAAACGATAAAACGATTAAAAATAAGGACCTCGTAGTTCACCGGTCAGAGATTAGAAACATCATATCAATTGTAAAAAACAACTCACTCTTCGGTACAACCATTTTTTGGAGTTCACTCACGTTGCCTTTTCTCGCCAGTTTCTTTCTTCTTTTCTTAACAAAAAAAAGAAGTCAAATAGATGAAAATATAAAAAATAAGCAGCAACGAAATGAGCAACTTGCTCAGTTAAAAAAACATATTGAAAAAGCAAAATCAAATTCTACGACAGGCCCAGATCAACAGTTTTATCCACACATTGAAAATGCACTGATCAAAGCCTTTGAAATAAAAATGAACCGATACGGTGAGCAAAGTCGAGAAAAACAAGAAATTTTAGAATATATTGATGACCAAGAAAGACAAGAAAAAATACGATCAATTTTTGCTTCATGCGATCAAGCAAAATACGGTTTCTCTCCAGACAAGGCCTCAAGGCTTGAAACTCTGAATAATTTGAAAGCTGTGATTCACAATCTGAATATCATAAAATGGTAAGAAAAGGTCTTATTTCATGCCTCTGTATTTTGATGTCATTTTGTGCATTTACCATAGATCAGAACCCTGCTTTTCAAAAAGGAATTGATGCCTTCAATAAAAAAGATTTTGCTATCGCAACAAATCATTTTGAAGAAGAATTAAAAAACACACCCAACAACGTTTCAGCTCAATTTAACTTAGGGCTGTCCCACAGCGCTCAAAAAAACTATGGAAAAGCAATAGTAGCGTTCGAACGTGTCTTGAAACAGATGCCAATGGACTATGAAGCAATTGACAACATTAAGTATTTGTATGAAGAACTAAACAATGGTGAAGAGTGGACTTCCGATATTAGTCCACTTCAAAGAGCTCTTTATGCCATAACATCAACCACCTGGTCCTATATTAGCATTATTCTATCCATTTTATTTACGATAACATTGCATGTTTTTCGTTCAGCCAAGAACCACAACAAGAAACGTTTGTCACTCCTAATCTCTGGACTATTAATCGCATTATTGTTCTTTTCCCTATATACTGCATCTGAAGCATATCAATACGAAACCTCAAGAGATATTGGCATTGTAACAAACATCGATCAAAGTGAAACACATCATAAGAAATCGGATGAAAGCATAAAAGAGAAAAAATTACCCATAGGAACAAAAGTCAAAAGAATTGGACTCTCAAAAGGTAAACTGCAAAAGGTACAAACGAAGAATGGCGCAACCTACTATATACGAAGTTCTGAAATTGAATTTATCTAGTTGAACTGCAGTAAATCAATTATCTTTGCATCAAAGGTGACCTTTCTATGGAAGAAAAGCAGAGCATACGAAAACTTACAATTGAAGAACTCAAAGGTGTGATGGTCCGTTTTTCGGAAAAACCATTTCGTGCAAAACAACTGTTTGAATGGCTCTGGCAAAAAGATGCTGCTTCATTTGAGGAAATGTCAAGCTTACCAAAAGCACTCCGAGAACAACTCGAAGGGCATTATTACATCGATCATATTGAATTGAAAGATCAACAAGTTAGTTCAGACAAAACGATAAAATGTGCTTTCAACACGCAGCAAGGGAATATCATCGAAGGAGTATTGATCCCAACATCCAAACGAATGACTGCGTGTATCTCATCACAAATTGGATGCAGTTTGGCTTGTAAATTCTGTGCAACAGGAAAGCTGAAACTTATGCGCAATCTGTCTGCCGGGGAAATGGTCGACCAAGTAACCTATTTAAGAGATCAAGCGCAACTAAAATATGGATCCACATTATCAAATATTGTTTACATGGGAATGGGAGAGCCGCTGCTCAATTACAACAATATGATTCAGTCAACGAATTTAATCACCTCAGAACAAGGACTTGGAATTTCACCGAAACGAATTACTGTCTCAACTGCTGGTATCGCTAAAATGATAAAACGACTGGGAGATGATGAAGTGAAATTCAATCTTGCCTTGTCCCTGCATGCGGCAAATGATAAAAAGCGAAGTCACATCATGGAAATTAATGACTCAAACAACCTTGATGCATTGCGTGAGGCACTCAAATACTTTCATGAAAAAACAGATACAAGAGTTACATTCGAATACATAATTTTTAAAGATTTTAATGATGCATTAGAAGATGCACAAGAACTCGCTGAATTTGCAAAGTGCGTGCCATGTAAAATTAATATAATTGAATACAATCCAATTGATGATGGTGAATTCCAACAGGCTGCCTCTTCAAAAGTGGATGCGTTCGCAAATTATCTCGAAAAGAAAAATATCATCGTAAATGTGCGCAGAAGTAGAGGTAAAGATATCGACGCTGCATGCGGCCAACTGGCAAATAAAAATAAAGCAATAAAAAAAGAAGATCGAATTTTGAAAGCATAACTGCACCCTTCAGATATCCATTGCGTTATTTATTAATTCACAGAAGTTCCTAACTGTTAAATATTCAAGGATTTAGAAAAAATCAATCATTTTTTTAGTAGAAATGATAAAATAAACCGACATTCGTGCATCCTATTGACAATTCACCACGTCTTAGGTAAAAATGAACTATTAACCGATTACTATGAAGCAAAAAATTTTCAAAACGGTGTCCACGTTTGTCGTAGTGATGCTCACTTCTTTTTCAAGCCTCTCGCAAGGTGAAGTGGTTGCAGATAAACTAACGAATGACTGGACGCTTTTGCAGTCGCAAGAAGGTATTAATATCTACATTCGCAAAGAGAAGTGCAATGTAGGTGCGCCAGAACTTTTCACATATGCTTTTATCCGCATCATAAACAACAATACGGTAGAAAAAACGGTTGAATTTAACTTCCAAATTCAATACGATAACAGATGTGTTGGTTGCGGAAACACAAGAGAAACAAAACAAATGTTGGCTGTTCCAGCATCAACTTCTGTTGAAGGCGAAACGACCTTTGAAATTGCTGAGCTTTCATTATTAATTAACAATCCATACCAAAAAGACACTGGTTCTCTAGAGTCAATTCGATTGGATGAATTTAAAATTAATTAGTCATGAGAAATTTATTTATACCTATACTAATGGCATTGATTTTGCCATTTTCAGGACAATCACAAGTTTGTATTGTAAACGTGAGTCCTCAAGACACGACAATATGTCCTGGTGATTCAGTTGGAATCGTTGGTTACGCTGCAATTGTTGCAACGGGACAAAACTTTGACTTTGATTTGGGAGCATTACCGCCAGGCTGGTCTGCAACGGGAGGACAAACATGGGGTACTCCATGTGGCGCTGGAATTAATGGAACACCATACTATTGGGCTTCTACATCAGGTTCAGGGGTTCCAACAGTAGGTTCACCGGCCTTTGATGTTTCATGTGGAGGGTTTGTAAACTTTGATATGGTATATTCTGTCCAAGGTGGTGCCGCTCCTTGTGAAGGCCCCGATTTGGCGAATGAAGGTGTATCTCTTCAATATTCTACCAATGGGGGAGCAACATGGATAACGATCGTATATTACAGCCCTGGTGGATTTGAACTTCCAATAATGCCAAACACCTCAGGAAGTGTAGCAAGTGGGGCTACCACATACACAACATGGAGCAGTTTTAGTGTGCCTATTCCACAAGCAGCTATGACTACGGGAACCATGTTCCGATGGACTCAATTTAATTCGTCTGGAACCTGCTGTGATAACTGGGGACTTGATAATATTGAAATTTTTGGTGGTCCATGTAATACGGCTACAATTAACTGGGACAATGGTCTAAGCAATACGAATTATTTCTGGACCACACCAACTCAAGATACTGCATTTGTTGCGATGGTCTATGATACACTTGGAAATTACATGTGCTCATCTGATACAATCCATATCGATGTTATGGAGCCAACCTTAACTTGGAACTTGACAGACACATTATTTGCATTTTGTCCTACAGATTCTTTACCAGCGGAAGTAACAAGCTTCAACAATGCCATTGCTCCTTATGGAGTAACGTGGTCTACAGGAGCCACTTCCAATCCAACACTTCTCGGAACAAATGGTAATCTGCAAGACCTGATAACGTACACCGTGGAAATAACCGATGGCTGTGGATATGTCTATAACGACACCATCATGATGCTCGTGAATCAAACGCTAGCCATTGATACAATGTTAGCCTATGATGCAACAGCTTGTGATCCAACAGGTGCCGCGAGTGCGTTCATCTCAGGAATAACATCGACAGGTGGTCAGCCATTTTACAACTGGTCAGGACCTGGAAATACCGGTCAATTTAGTATCGATGGTACTGCAATTACCGATATTCCTCCAGGATGGTATTATTTTACTGTAGTTGATGATGTTTGTGAAGTTGTTGACAGTATCTATATTGATATTGAAAATCCGCCAATTGCTGATTTATCTCCACTTACGAGTAACGGTTGTGGACCTGTGCCTGTATCATTCACAAATAACAGTTCAAATACTGTAACTTATTTATGGAATTTCGGTGATGGATCACCAACCACAACCGATGTCAATACTTCTCACTCGTTTGAGTCATCGTCCATGGTAACGCTAATTGCCTATGACGAGAGTGGATGTGCTGATACAGCATATGCAAACGTTGTTGTTGAACCTTGCGGATGTACAGATCCAGTAGCACTGAACTTCAATCCGAATGCTACATTCGATGATGGTTCATGCTCATATCCATTCCCAACTGCAGCAGCGCCTAATGTTTTCACCCCGAATGACGATAACAAAAATGACTTGTTCTACTTAGACGCAACAAACGCAGGTGACATTCATCTTATAATCTTAAACCGATGGGGTAATGTGATTTTTGATGAAACTGGACCAAACCCAGCATGGGACGGAACAGCTTCTAACGGAATGATGGTTGAAGAAGGAACATATTTCTACAAATACACCGTTAATGGTCTTGCGAGTAACATTGACCCAATAGAAGGGCATGGCTTTGTTCAACTCATAAAATCAAATTAATACAAAAACGAATCAAAAAGGGCTTCACATGTGAAGCCCTTTTTTTTTGTCTGTACCGTAAGAAAATTGTTTTGCTCTTTCCTCATACAATTTATCTATTTTCGAAATCCTAAGCCTTATATTTGTACCCATGATGACAGTACAGGAAATAATGGAGCCCATAACTGCGGAGATGTCGGAATTCGAAGTTCGATTCCGACGAAGTATGAAGTCCAAGGTGCCGCTTCTTGATAAAGTTACTCACTACATCATCAGGAGAAAAGGAAAACAAATGCGTCCGATGTTTATTTTTCTTACAGCAAAAATGCTTGGCAAGGTCAATGACAAAACATACGACGCAGCTACACTTGTGGAACTTCTTCATACAGCAACACTTGTTCACGATGATGTTGTTGATGATGCGAATGAAAGAAGAGGATTCTTCTCTGTGAATGCGCTTTGGAAAAATAAAATTGCAGTATTGGTTGGTGATTATATGCTTTCTAAAGTATTACTGCTTTCTATAGAAAAGAACAATACCCTGCTACTTGAAGTTGTTGCCCGTGCAGTAAGGGAAATGTCTGAAGGTGAATTGCTGCAAATTGAAAAGGCACGTAAGTTAGACATCACTGAAGAAATCTATTTTGATGTAATTCGACAAAAAACAGCATCACTAATTTCTACATGTTGTGAGGCAGGTGCGATTAGCGCAGAAAGACAAGACAGCGCAGAAACAATGCGTAAATTTGGAGAATATATTGGAATATCCTTTCAATTAAAAGATGATATTTTTGATTACGGCGAGCCTGGAGAAATTGGCAAACCGACTGGTCTTGACATTCGAGAACGAAAAATGACACTTCCTTTGATTTTTGTATTGAACAACAGCACTCCAGAAATTCGAAAAGAATTGATTAACATTGTTAAGAACCACAACGAAAATCCCAAAAAGGTGCGTCGTGCAGTTCAATTAGTTATAGAAAATGGAGGTATTGAATATGCACATATGAAGATGTTAGAATTCAAAAATAAAGCATTAGAACTCATTAAAAATATTCCGAACTCAGATGCCAAAACATCTATCATTGGACTGGTAGATTATACTACGAAACGAAAAAAATAAGATGAAGTGTCTAACATTCATAGTCCTATCACTGATCATTGCAAGTTGTGCGGATCAAGTGAAAAAAAAAGTTGCCCCGGCGACTAAACCTGTGGTGTCCAAAACCCACGAAAAAAGTCCCAAACCATTACAAAAAGTAAAAGAAGAAATCCTCGTAAAAATTCAAGGAAATACGTACACAGAGTATTATCCGGGTAATAAAAAAATCAAATTCCAAGGACCTCAAGACGCTGAAAAAAGACGTCATGGCGAGTGGAAGTACTTCTCTGAAAATGGAGACGTTATGTCTATTACCGAATACAGCCATGGAATTCGGAATGGATTGATGGTCGTAAAACACTTGAATGGACAAATAAGTTATACTGGAGAATTCAAAAATGGTGACAAAATAGGTATATGGAGGTCCTACAGTGAAAATGGAGAATTAATTGAAGAAAAAGACTGGACAGGCAAATAAAAATGGCAATCATTCCACCACATATCGTTGATGACATTATGCAAACTTCTCGCATTGAAGAAGTGGTCGGCGAATTTGTGAATTTGAAACGCTCAGGGTCAAATCTTAAGGGTTTAAGCCCATTTACAGACGAGAAAACACCTTCTTTTGTAGTCTCTCCTGCAAAACAGATTTTTAAATGCTTTTCGACAGGCAAAGGGGGGTCTGTTGTTTCTTTCCTAATGGAAAAAGAGCATTACTCATATCCTGAGGCATTGCGATGGCTCGCAGATAAATATGGAATTACGATTCCTGAAGACAAACCTGCAACCCCAGAAGAACTTGCAGTAATTTCGGAGCGTGAAAGCCTTCATGTCATTAACGAATTTGCAAAAAATCATTTTATTAGCAACCTACACAACAATGAAGAAGGTAAAAAAATTGGGCTTTCTTACTTTATTGAGCGTGGCTTCAGACCTGAAATAATTGAAAAATTCCAGCTAGGATATTGCTTAAATAAGAGTGATGACTTTACTTCTACCGCCCTTGATAAAGGATACAAAAAAAAGTATTTGGAAAAGGTAGGGCTTACCAAATCAAAAAATGAACGGCATTTTGATTTCTTTCGTGGAAGAGTAATCTTCCCTATTCATAGTGTGTCAGGAAGAGTATTGGGTTTTGGCGGACGCACACTTATAACAGACAAAAAAATAGCGAAATATTTTAACTCTCCTGAGAGCTTAGTATACAACAAAAGTGAAATTTTATATGGATTACACTTCGCAAAAGGAGATATAATTAAGTATGATAATTGTTATTTGTGTGAGGGCTATACAGACGTAATTAGTATGTATCAAGCCGGTGTACAAAATGTGGTCTCCTCATCTGGCACATCCTTAACGCGGGAGCAAATACGCTTGATTAAACGCTACACAAAAAATATGACTATCCTCTACGATGGTGATGCAGCTGGAATTAAAGCATCATTTAGAGGTATTGATCTCATTCTTGAAGAAGGATTAAACGTTAAAGTTGTATTATTCCCAGAGGGTGAAGATCCCGATTCATTTGCAAAAAAATCAAGTACAACAGAACTTGAGTCCTACATCTCAGAACACCAACAAGATTTCATCTCTTTTAAAGCAGACATTTTGTTAGATAGCGAAGGAAATGATCCAATTAAAAAAGCGCAACTAATTAAAGACATCACACATAGTGTCTCACTAATTCCGGATCAAATTACACGTAATGTATTCATCCCAGAAGTTGCGAAACGCTTCGACATAAAAGAGGATGTCATTTGGGCAGAAGTAAATAAAGACCGAAAAGCAGCAGCCGAAAAACTACAAAAAGAATCACTACGTAAAAAAAGCAATTTACAGGAAAAAAAACCAACATCAAGTCAAAATGATCCGTATGCTTTTGAGCCGAATCCTATTGATGACAGTGCAATTGCAACATCCGCGAAAGAAAAAACAGACGATCATAACGAATTCGACTTGATGCGAATTTTACTGAAATATGGATCAAATGCAATCAAAATTGACCACATCAATGAGAAAGATGAAAAAGAAGAGGTAGAAACGAGTATCGCTGAACTAATCTGCCATGAATTGCATGTCGATGAATTGGTTTTTGAAATACCACTTTATCAGCGAATATATAAGATCATTGCTGAATCGCTAGAGAACAATACGTTCCTTAAAATATCCTATTTCCAGCGATTAGAAGACCAAGAAATTGTCCGTTTCGCAACTGAAATTGAAATGAAAGATCATGAATTGAGTGCCAACTGGATCACCAAGTACAACATCCATACAAGTTCTGAAAAAGACAAACTCAAGCATGCGGTAATGTCATCGATTTTTGGGTTTAAGGTTTCAAAAGTTGAAAAGCGCATCAACGAACTTCGTGAGATTTTATCTCAAAAAGCACAAGAACTATCAGATGATGAACTAATGGAAATACTTTCAGAACAAGTTGCCCTTGAAAAAGTAAAGAAAGTTATTTCTGAAAAAATGGGACGAATAATCATTAACTAACACGGAGTAAGTAAATCTATTTAATTGCCCTTTTCAAACAGTAACTTCTTGTACATCTGAATACTATTTTCAAGCCCAAAATATAGAGCATCAGAAATCAGAGCATGACCAATAGAAACCTCCATCAATCCGGCAATATTTGCGTCAAAAAACTCAAGATTTTCCAAACTTAAATCATGCCCTGCATTAATCCCAAGGCCCAATTTAGAGGCTAAATCTGCGGCTTCAACATAAGACGCGATCGCATTTTCAGGATTGCTCAAATACGCATCAGCATATGGGCCAGTATACAATTCAATTCGATCAACTCCGCTTTTTGCGGCAAACTCAATATTTTCTAAATTTGTATCGACAAAAATTGAAGATCGCACTCCTTGACTTCGAAACCGCTCTGTTAAATCAGTTAATAAATCCAAATGTTTTTTGGTATCCCATCCTGCATTCGACGTCAATACATTTGGAGGGTCAGGAACAAGAGTTGCCTGAGTGGGAAGCACTTCATCTATCAGCTGTAAATAACGTTCATCCGGATACCCTTCAATATTAAACTCTGTTTGCACAACTGCTGATAAATCAATCACATCTTGTCGAGTGATGTGACGCTCATCAGGACGCGGGTGCACTGTAATACCATCTGCACCAAATCGCTCGCAATCAAGGGCAACTTGAACAACATTTGGTGTGTTTGCTCCTCTCGCATTTCGAATCGTTGCAATCTTATTTACATTTACACTCAATCTCGTCTTCATTCGGCACAATTTTGTCGATATAAAAGTACAAACTTACTAAGGAAATAATAGTACATTAGCACAGAAGAATGAAAGCAATACACCTCATAGCAGAAGATATTCCGCCGTTAACGCACATTGATACTGCAGAACGGGCATTGAGTTGGATGGATGAGTTTAAAGTTTCTCATCTTCCCGTTTTGAAGAATGCTGACTTTGTAGGAGTTGTCTCTGAAACGGATATTTTAGACAAAATGGAAATGGACCATACCCTGGACGAACTCTTTCAGCACCTTCCCCGTCCATTCGTCTATGAATCGGACCACATCTATCAGGTACTCTCAAAGGTCGCAGAGTTCAAATTAAGCTTAATTCCTATTCTAAGCTCAGATGACTCTTATTTAGGATGCACCTCTGTACACCATTTACTCACCATGATGGCGAATACAGGAAGTATAAAAGAAAATGGAGGTATCCTGGTCCTTGAAATGGCAAGAACGGACTACTCGATGTCTCAAATTGCTCAAATTGTTGAGAGTAATGATGCGCATATAATAAGTTCTTATATCATGTCCTCACCTGACTCAACAAACCTTGAGATTACGCTAAAGATTAACAAAATTGAGTTGGATCGTATTATCCGAACTTTCGAACGATATGATTATATTATAAAAGCATCTTTTCAGAAAAGCAACTACAGTGATGATATGCAATTCCGTTACGATGCACTAATGAATTATTTGAATCTATAAATATGAATGTTGCCGTTTTTGGTCGTAAAGTGACAAAAGAAAACATTGGATATTACAATGAATTCTTATCCGTCCTCCAAGATTTTGGTTGGAATCCAATTGTAGAATCGAACTTAAAAAGTCTTCTGGTAAAAAAAGCTGGGCTTTCTGAAAGTACTGATGAATTTTCATCTCATGAAGACTTCAAAAGCGGGATCGATTTAAGTTTTAGTATTGGTGGAGACGGAACTTTTATTGAAAATGTAAAATTTGTTCGCGATTCAAATGTACCTGTTCTCGGAATAAACACCGGACGGCTAGGTTTTCTCGCCAACGTTCCAAAAGAACATTTAGAGGAGGCCATGGGGATGGTAAAAGCCAAAAAATTTGATCACCAAAAGCGATCATTAATTCGTGTTGAATCAGAAGCCAACCACTTTGGTGAAGACAATATCGCCTTTAACGAAATAACCCTGCAAAAAAAAGATACCTCATCGATGATTACGGTGCACGCGTCTCTTGGAGGAAAGTACCTGAATTCGTATTGGGCAGATGGTCTGATAGTAGCCACACCATCAGGTTCTACCGGATATAGCCTAAGTTGCGGAGGACCAATTATTACACCGGGCTGTCAAGTGCACATCCTTACCCCTATTGCACCGCACAATTTGAATGTTCGCCCAATGGTCGTCCCAGATCATATGCCAATAAAATTAAGCATAGAAGGAAGGAATAGAACCTATCTAATGAGCATAGATGGCAACTCCGTACCTATCAAAAACGAGGAAGAGCTTACCATTTCAAAAGCGAATTACATGATTAACGTAATTAAATTTGAAGACAATAATTTTCTTGATACCATTCGAACAAAAATGCTTTGGGGTATTGACAAACGGAATTAATTTTTCCCCTCTGCAAAAGAGTATTGCTGAATAAATCAGTAAATTAGAGTTCACAACCAAACGTACAAACAAATACAAACTAGAAAAATGAATAAATTACTTTTAACATTACTTTCCGTAATCATTGTTGGGTCAGTATTCGCCGAGTCAGAAAAAGCCAAAAAGCCAAAAAAACCGAAACTTGAGGCGGGCATGTACGCAAAATTCAATACCACGAAAGGCATTATTATTTGTAAACTGGAATTTGAAAAAACACCAATGACAGTTGCCAACTTTGTTGGGTTGACCGAGGGTAACTTCAAAGTTGACACAAACAATTATACAAGACCTTTTTATGATGGGGTAAAATTCCACAGAGTAATCGCTGATTTTATGATTCAAGGTGGTGACCCAAAAGGAAATGGTTCAGGTGGACCCAATCACAGAATATTTGATGAAACTAGAAATGATCTTTTGCATTCAAGTGCGGGTATTTTATCTATGGCCAATTCTGATCCGCAAGGGTCAAAAAAACCATTTTCCAACACCGGACAGACAAATGGTAGCCAATTTTTCATCACCCACAAAGCAACGCCACACCTCGATGGTTTGCATACAGTTTTTGGCAATGTTATCATTGGACAAGATGTTGTAAATGCAATTGAACAAAACGATGTTATGACCAATGTAACGATCATACGAAAAGGAAAAGCAGCAAAAGCATTTGATGCATCCAAAATTTTTGAAGTAGAAGCGTACAACAGAACTCCAAATGGTAAAATTGAATTGCTCAAAAAGAACAAAGAACAGATCAGTTCACTGAAGGTAGCCATCGCCAGATTAGAACAGGAGCAAGCAACACAAAAAAAAGACAAAAAGAAACAAAAAATTGCAAGTGAAATAGCAAACGTTAAAGAACGATTAATGGTTTTAGAGACTCAAAATAAAACCATTGAAACAGCCATGGAAGAAATAAAAAAGGCTGGGGCAGAAAAAATACGCATCAGTAAAATTGCTTCAATGTCAGTTGAAGAATACAATGCTTTTTTATTTTCAGAAGTCCAAAAAAAGTTTCCTGAAGCAAAACAAACATCTTCTGGTTTGGTTTATGTTATCAAAGAAGCGGGGGCTAAAGAACCTATTTCAGAGGGGGCTGAAGTTAGCGCGCACTGCACGGGTAACTTCCGAAAAGACGGTTCCAAATTCTTCTCTACTCGCGATGGTCGCGGTGAGCCAATGAAATTCCGATACAAAATTGATCGAATGGTCCCAGGGTGGGAAGAAGGACTTGCAATGCTAGGCGAAGGAGGTAAAGGAATATTCTTTTTACCCTATCATTTGGCATATGGAGCCAGAGGCAGAGGAGCAGCGATCCCTGCCTACTCAGATTTAATATTCACCACAGATATTATGTCAGTTACTCCTCCTGCGCAACATGATGAGAACGATGGTCATGATCACAGTGGACATGACGGACACAAACATTAATCAAAAAAAATCTTCAGTTTTCGCTGAAGATTTTTTTTTATCCGTTATCCAAATTATTTAAATTCATTTTAATCTTCCCAAGGCATACACTTTGATGGTTTTCCTAAGCGAAATGTAATCATCATACCTGAAAAAATATACCAATCCTTTGTCGTAGCATTGCCACGACGTCCATAGCGCGAACCTGAAAACGATCTGTTCGATAGTTCTGCTGCTAAAGTACCATTTTCTGATGCCAACGCCACCGGATCAACATATGAACTTGATCCCACGTCATCAATATAATCAGTAAACGTTTTGCGCAATCCAATTTCAAAATTAATTGATGCCTTATCGCCTAACGAAATCTTCGCTCCAACTCCAATAGGCAGGCACAACTGATTTAGACTGTAGTTGCCCTTACTACTTAAAGAAGAACCTTGCCCCTCAGTCCCAAGCGGTTGCAATTCCACTTCAGTTCCACCATCGGTAATTGCTTTGGGATTCATACGAAAAAGCCCCATCTCAGTCAAAATATAAGCAGTCCCTTTAAATCGATCGTGGCCAAGCTGAAATGGAAAATAATTAAACTCCAAGCCAAAAGCGAACTCCCAAATGTTCGTTTCAAAACTCAGGTTACGTTCTTTTGTAAGATTTTCTTTGGATTTAGAGTCATCTCCTGCCAGACGCCCGTAGGTGAAGTTAGTTCTCAAAGTCAGACGTGAGTGCACGTTGTACCTGTATACAAGCCCTCCAGCTAAATTAATCTCTCTCCATGGCTCAAAAGGATTCAAATCACCAATGTAAGAAGCTCCACCAATCAAAAATCCAAGTTCTGAACGCGACTTTGCAGTATGAAACTGAGCATGGACTGAAGAGGTTCCAAAGCATAAGAACAAAACGAATACATATAGACTTTTTCTCATTTTCATTTCAAAGTAGAACGCAAATATATTAAGAAAATTGTATGTATTGGCTGTGATGTACGAGTTCTGTTCCCACATGGTCGAATAGTTAATTGATTGAGAAAATCGCTCGATACAGCGATTGGTCGAACCTAAAAAAAAATAAAATAGATCCTACCACATGGGACAAATAAGATCTAACTTCAATACAACAATTGCGTGGCAGAAAATTATTTGGATATTCGAGAAAAGAACCGATTGAGATTCTCATTTTTCAATAGTGTATCAGAACCTAAAATCAAAATGTTTTTACACTTGAAATTGTTTAGCCAAATTTCCATATTAGAAACTGCAACCTGAAGAGTGCCATTCACATCAATTTTCTGTGTTGGGATGTGTTTTTTATCAAAAAGCGTATGAATATCTAAGTGATCTCTATCAATGTCTTGATTTGCATTAATGAGTAAAAGTCCTTCTGGGAAATCACTGGATTTTTGATCGTAATTGAGAATCTCAACATCATTATTCAACGCCCATTCATTTAAGAACTTAGAGAAGTCAGAATCGGCTTTAATATAAATTGAATTTAAATTCATTCTAAGAGTGCAGTATTTTGCGCGGTGGCAAATATACTTGTTTTAATATTAAAACAGGTATACATCAACATTAATATGTGTTTTCGTTCTATAAAATTTCAGAGATCTTCTCTGTTGGCCGAGCAACAACCGCTTTTTGACCTAAAATTACAATCGGTCTTTCGATCAGTTTGGGATAGTTTATCATTGCATCTACCCATTCTTTATCCGTTAGTTGTGCATTCTTAAAGAGCTCTTTATAAATAGCTTCCCCTTTTCTTATTAACTCCTTTGGAGACATAGATAATTTAGACAATACATCAGATAACTCTGCTGCCGTGAGAGAGCCATCTTGGTAGTCAACCACCTCATAAGATTTATTTTTTTCGTCGAGGTACTTCAGGGCCATTCTACTTTTTGAGCAGCGTGGATTGTGATAGATCTTAAAGTTTGCCATTGTTCCAAATTAAATATAAAGTCTGCCTATTGTTGGCTGTAAATTGTTTCAATTTAATTTCCATAGGTCATCAAATACGATTTTAAAAAGTCATTAATATCTCCGTTCATCACAGCGTCAACATTCCCTGTTTCATGTCCTGTACGAACATCTTTAACGAGTTTATAAGGATGCATCACATAATTTCGGATTTGTGATCCCCATTCAATCTTCTTTTTACCTGCTTCAATTTCCTCTCTTGCTTCCATTCTAGAACGGTATTCAAGCTCATAAAGTTGAGACTTTAATAATTGCATTGCCTTCTCTTTGTTCCCTAGCTGAGATCGACTCTCAGAATTTTCAACAATAATTCCACTGGGTGCATGTCTTAATCGCACAGCTGTTTCGACTTTATTTACATTTTGCCCACCAGCACCACCTGAACGAAAAGTCTCCCAAGTAACATCTGCCGGATTGACGTGGATCTCAATTGACTCATCAACGAGTGGATAAACATATACAGAAGCGAAAGAAGTATGCCGTTTTGCATTTGAATCAAAAGGTGAGATACGAACCAATCGGTGCACACCATTTTCCCCTTTTAGGTAACCAAAAGCAAAATCTCCTCCGAGTTCTAATGTTACTGTTTTTATTCCAGCAACGTCGCCCTCCTGATAATTTAATTCTTTGATCTTATATCCATTTTTTTGTGCCCACATAGTGTACATGCGCATTAGCATTAAAGCCCAATCGCAACTTTCAGTTCCGCCTGCACCAGCGGTTATTTGCAAAACAGCACTCAAACTATCCTCTTCACCTGAAAGCATATTTTTGAGTTCCAACTCCTCTACTTCAGAGGACAGTTTCAAATACACTTGATCAATCTCATCCTCACTTCCTTCTCCCTCTTTAATAAACTCCATTAAAACCTCTAAATCACCAAGCGCATCACGCAAGACTTCGTATGCATTAATCCAAAACTTGATTCCCCGAATCGATTTCATTTTAGCTTCAGCTGCTTTTGGATCGTTCCAGAAGTCAGGATCCTGGGTTTTAAGCTCCTCTTCGCTCAATTGCATGCGCTTCTCGTTGATTTTTAGGTAATCACCAATAGCATCAATTCTGTTGCGCAACGTCTTTATCTGATCCTGATTTATCATAGGTGCTAAATTTAGTTAAAAAGATGCGATTATTTGTTCAGAACTTAATCCCGATGGGGTAGCATTAACTATCAGAAAAATTTTACATTTGCTTATCAAATTTTATTGAAATGAATATACCACAAGAACTTAAGTACACAAAAGATCACGAATGGGTGCGCATCGATGGAGATGTTGCAACGGTAGGTATTACTGAATTTGCACAAAGCGAATTGGGTGACATCGTATACGTCGAAATTGAAACCGAAGGTGAGACAATCAAAGCAGAAGAAGTTTTCGGTTCAATAGAAGCGGTAAAAACAGTTTCGGACTTGTTCATGCCTGTGAGTGGCGAAATTACTGAGTTCAATGAAGCGCTCGAAGCAGCTCCAGAAGTAGTGAATTCAGATCCTTATGGAGATGGATGGATGATTAAAATCAAAATAACTGATCCTTCCGAATTGGATGCGCTGCTTGACGCGACTGATTACTCAAACGTAATCGCATAACTTTTTTTTCTTTTGAGCTTCCGCTACTTCATACCAGGAATACTGTGGCTTGTTCCCACTGGGCTTATGCTATTGCCGCCGCAATACAGCACTGGAAGTTTATTTTTTGGTAGCGTGCCATCCGTCTCATTTTTACACGGAATCCTTTTACTTGGGCTTGTCCATATTTGGATTGGAGCCTGCAAGAAACAGCTCAAATACAGTTTATTACGAAGAAGAGCAATTTACTTGGTTTATGGTTCAGCAATTTTGATTTCAATTCTTACTGAAGCCAGTTCCTTTTTATATGGCGTTCACTTCAAATACTGCCTATGGAACCTACTTTTTGATATCATTGGTGCGTCACTAGGAATTTTAACTTTTAAACTCTTGTATCGTAAGTGCTATTGATTTTATGGCACGAGATTTGTGAACAATTATTAATATATTTACACCCACAATATTGAGAATACAATGGAGGCAAAGAAAAGCGATTCAGCAAATAATGAAAATTTAAGGTTCCCGATCATGCTAATGGGAGTTTTGTTCGTATCCGGAATATTACTCGCTTCGTTTACATACGAAGTAGGTGTTATTTCTGATATAAATCTTTCAAAAGAAAGTGCAAGCGACAATTCTCAAGTGCAAACCGTAGACAAACCTGAAGAACCTGAAGAACAAGAAGAGCCACCTAAAGTAGAAGCTACGCCACCCCCACAAGAAGAGGTGGTTGTAGAAGAAAATACTGAAGAAGAACCGGTTGCTGTAGTTACACCGCCACCACCAATGGAAATTGCTGTAGAGGAAGAACCACTTCCAGAAGCAGAAATTATCGATTTCCCTGACGTTGAAGCAGGATTCCCAGGGGGAGCAGCAGAATTACACAGGTGGATTGTATCGAACGTACAATACCCTGAAACGTCCATTGAGATGGAAGACCAAGGCCGAGTATACCTTTCTTTTGTAGTTGAGGCTGATGGTTCAATCTCCAACATTAAAGTGGAAAAAGGAGTTACTCGAGAATTGGATCGTGAAGCAAAACGCCTCGCCCGAAAAATGCCGAGATGGACACCAGGAGAAGCAGGAGGAAGAAAAGTTAGAACACGTTGCAGATTGCCAATAGTTTTTACATTGGAGTAAGAAATCAAACGCAAAAAATAGTATAAGCCCAACGGAATACCGTTGGGCTTTTTTGTTTTGGCACATCATTTGCATTTCTATTTCTAGAAACAAATCAAAACAAAAATTATGGAACGGAAAAAAAATAACTCTGCAACCAATGAGAACCTTCGATTCTCAATTGCACTAATGGGCTTTTTGTTTGTCGGTGGACTTGCACTTGCATCGTTTACCTACAAAACAACGACGGAAAAAAATCCTATTGCAATAACAAGTACCGGTAAATCTGAAATCGTTTATCAATCGCAAACTGAAACGCCCGATGTATCGCAAACTGAAAAAATTAAATTTACTCCACCTCCGGCTGTAAAAATAATAATCACACCACCAGATCCTACCCCACCTGCACCTGTAGTAACTCCTCCTCTACCACCACCTGTTGTAGTTGGACCAGTAATCGTAGCTCCTACTCCACCAGAAATTATTGATTTTCCCGATGTTGAAGCTCGTTTTCCCGGAGGAGCAGCTGCACTTCAAAAATGGATTTCAAACAATGTAGAATATCCTGAAACATCAATTATAATGGAAGATCAAGGACGCGTCACACTTTCGTTTGTCGTTGAACCTAATGGAGCAATTACAAACATTGAAATCATCAAAAAAGTGACCAAAGAACTCGATAGAGAGGCAAAGCGTGTCACCCGTAAAATGCCAAATTGGATTCCTGGTGAAGTTCAAGGAAAAAAAGTACGCACTCGATGCAGCCTGCCGGTTGTATTCACCTTGTACTAAATCAAAAAATCCGAAGACATCAATGATAACCTTCGGATTTCTTCATTTATTCCGCTAATTAATAAGATGATGATGCACCTCCTATATTTTCAATAGGGTGCCATGTCGTTTTAACTTCCGTGCAATCCGAAATAAAGTGCAAACCTTGACTTTTTGGCTCCATCCAATGATGTTCATAATGTCGAATTCGCTTCAGATTTGATGTTGATGCGGAATTCAATTCTTTCATAATTTCTCGATCTTTTCCAGAATAAATTAAGCCATTGACATCCATATGCGAGACCAAAGGCTGAATCAACTCTTCTTTTGAACCTGTAACAATGTTTACAACACCCCCAGGCACATCAGAAGTGCTCAATACTTCAGCAAAGGTTATGGCTCCTATAGGTTTTGATTCGGAAGCAATAACAACGCAGGTATTTCCACTTGCTATTGTCGGCGCTATAATCGAAACTAAGCCAATCAGTGATGTATTTTCATCCGCAATAATTCCAACAACACCCATTGCTTCATGCGTTGAGAAATTAAAATGGGAGGAAGCCACTGGATTCACTGAACCCAAAACTTGATGGTATTTATCACACCAACCAGCATAATAAACCAATCGATCAATTGCCAACTCCACTTCAGCTTTCGCATCAACCGTTGAAACACCCTGTATTACAAGTTCTTCTATGAATTGAGATTTTCGTCCTTCCAGCATTTCACCTATTCGGTATAAAATTTGACCACGATTAAATGCTGCACGTTCTGACCATCCTCCGAATGCCTTTCGGGCTGCAACAACTGCATTGCGAATATCTTTTCTGGAGGAAAGACAAATATTTCCAAAAGCCTCTCCTTCTGAATTTAATGGTGCGTAGTACCTACCAGATTCAGTTCTTGGAAACTTACCCCCAATATAAATTTTATACGTTTTGAGAATTTTCAATCTTTCCATTTTTATCTAAGTTTAACATAACCTTCAAGTCCATGAAGTCCTCCCTCTCTGCCAAACCCACTCTCTTTGTACCCTCCAAAAGGTGAGGTTGGGTCAAACTTATTATACGTATTTGCCCACACCACGCCGGCCCTTAGCTTGGAGGTTAAATTAAATATTCTTGATCCCTTATCTGTCCAAACGCCAGCAGCTAAACCATAAGGTGTGTTGTTTGCTTTTTGAATGACCTCATCAACCGTTCGAAAAGTTTGAACCGTCAAAACAGGTCCAAAAATTTCCTCCTGCACGATCCGACTAGATTGAGCAACATCTGTAAACAGTGTTGGGCGACAATAATAGCCTTCTTGAGGAAGTTCACATTCACTCTGATACATCTTTGAGCCTTCACTTTGACCAATTTTCAAATAGTCATTAATAGTATCAAGTTGTTCTTTCGAATTTATAGCACCGACATCTGTATTTTTATCCAGAGGATTCCCGACAACAAGTGACTTCATCCTGTGTTTCAATTTTTGAATTACTTTATCTGCAACAGATTCTTGGACAAACAAGCGAGATCCAGCGCAGCAAACGTGCCCCTGGTTGAAAAAGATTCCATTAATGATCCCCTCGACTGCCTGATCCAATGGTGCGTCTTCTAGAATAATATTCGCAGATTTACCGCCAAGCTCAAGTGTCGCTTTTTTAGTTGTTCCCGCAATTGATTCTTGTATAATTTTTCCCACTTGCGTAGATCCCGTAAAAGCTATCTTGTCTATATCTTGATGATTAACAATAGCAGCACCAGTATCTCCATATCCAGTCACAATATTTACAACTCCAGCAGGTAGTCCTGAATCATGAATTAATTCTGCCAATTTCAATGCAGTTAAAGGTGTTGTTTCTGCTGGTTTAATTACAACTGTATTACCAGCGGCCAAGGCCGGAGCAATCTTCCAAGCCGCCATTAGAAGTGGAAAATTCCAAGGAATAATTTGACCTGCGACACCTAGAGAATTCACCTCTCGATTGGGAAACGCATATTCCAATTTATCAGCCCATCCTGCGTAATAAAAAAAATGATTGTACGCCAATGGTATATCAATATCACGTGATTCACGTATCACCTTCCCAGAATCCAACGTTTCAATAACTGCAAATTCCTTAGCGCGTTCCTGCATAAGTCGAGCGATCCGATAA
>Ga0233397_1000148_pt1 | contig 34848 bp, 28 predicted proteins | sample 35DmetaG_FD_189957 | JGI IMG/M metagenome (GOLD analysis project Ga0233397, IMG submission 189957) | Seawater microbial communities from Monterey Bay, California, United States - 35D | ecosystem: Environmental > Aquatic > Marine > Coastal | place: USA: California | collected 2016-10-20
AAGAGTTTTTGGATTAACTTTTAGCCACTTGTAATCCGAACCAAATAATAGTAAAACCAATTGCAATCATTGTTAATGCCAGCTCTTTTAAAATTATTTGCATTTCAATTATTTTTTTCAAGCCTATTTAATAGCTGCATAATTATGATGTTTCGTTTTCTATTTTTCTTTTGATAACGATTATCTCTTCTTTTGAATATCGTTTATTATTCCAATATAAAGTAGATTTAGATTCAGGAAGAACTAAACCTTTAAAAAACCATTTTTCTTTAATATTCATAATTTTATAAGAAATAGAATTCGAATTTATTAGTTTTTTTAAAAAATTGAATTTTTTTTGGGTGTATGTTCAGTAAAAAATTAATAATTGCCTGACGTTAATAAAAGATCATTTCTTCTATTGAATAGTAATCGTGCCTACCATTCCTCCGTGTAAAGAACACTGATAATAATATGTTCCTGAAGAAGTTGGCGTCCAACTTATAGTTTGATTGGTTGTTCCATTATTATTTAGACCAGTTACGGTATTCCTTATTCCTGTTCCAGCAATTGTTTTAAGATAAAATGGATGACCAGAGGCATTAACAACAAAATCTATTGTATCGCCAACATTAAATATAAGATCTGGGTCATTCCCTGATATATTCCCTGATCTATCAGAACCACTAAGAGTGTAATTAGAACTATTAGTTGCAGTTACATCAAAACTATACGAAGATGAGGAAGAAGCAACACTTGTAGTAGAAGTGCCGCTTGAAGTATTGGCATCACTTGTGGTAGAAGTATCACTTGTAGTTGTGTTTCCGGTTGAAGTATTAGTAACATCTGGTGCAGTGACTACTATTTGAATAGTTCTAGTTATTTCACTACAGCCTCCATTACTGTTGGTAGTAATTATTCCATTATAAGTTCCCGGAGTATTTATGCTTCCTTGTAAAGTGAAAGTTTGTCCCGATTTAATAAAAGAAAGAGTTGGTGGAAGTCCAATTGTTGATATACCATTGTTTTGATTAGGTGATCCTGAGATAACAGATAATGCAGTAGCTGTGCCACCATAACTCACTACGATTGGATCAATTGCGCCAATAGATATAGATTGATTTAGTGAACCGGATACAACTGTTAAAGAAGGTGAATTTGAGTTTTTAGTTAGTGTTATTGTTTGTGATACTTGACTACAATTTGTGTTCCCATCCGTTGTAAATACTGAAAAACTATAATTATCGCTATTGAAAATTGGCGTACCAGAGATAGTTAATGTTCCATTGCTGATATCTGTAGTTAATCCAGGAGGAATTGAATTTTGTTCAACATTTATATTAGTTTCTGTTCCTCCAAACTCATAAACTAAAGATTGTATTGCATCACCATCACATAACTCCTGAACAGGTGCTCCAGAGATAAGCGATAGTGTTGGACAATCACATTCTAATTCAAAGCTAGTGGTGTTGTCATATATCCATCCTGAAGGGACTTGTTGGTAAATCAGTTGGCTAACTTTTACACAACTTAAGCCAGTATTCCCTGATAGGTCTAAAGAACTAATATTACTGTTTTGTGAAAGGTCTATTAGTGTTAACCCTGTGTTACTTAAATTAAGAGTAGTGAGCTTGCTAAGATTAGCAAGTGGAACAGAGGTGATCGTATTTCCACTTAAATTTAAGTCTGTAAGGTTTACAAACTCTTCTAGTCCGGTAAAATCTGCTATCTGTTTGTTACTTAAATCTAGTTGAGTAATTCCTAGCATACTTGAATCATCAATATAAGTATCAATAGTAGTATCATAACCTGCATCTACAAGTGCCTGTTCAAAGTTCTGGTCTGGTATATAGGTTCTGTTTTGTTGATAGGTTTGAACTCTGCTTCCAACAACATCAAATTGAAACAAGTCTGTGATGTTAAGATTAAATCCTATCTGATTATTATTAATTTGAACATTAGAAAGTGAACCAACATTATTAAGGACAATACTAGAGTTAGAAGTCACTGAGTAAGTGCCACTAATTTGTCCTGAAGAATAGTTTAGTCTAAATGAGCGATTGCGATTAAATATTATACTGTACACATTGTAAATTGCTTTTTGACTCTGTTTAGGTTTTCTAATCTTCCATTTACCAACACCAAGATTAAATAAATCATATTCAAATACAGCTTTTACAAGTTTTGGTTCCGTGATTATTATATCATAGGGGTTTTGTTCTGTGAGAGCTCCAGATTCTTCCCACTCAATAAAGTCAGAACCTTCTTCAGCAGAAGCTGTTAATCTAACTGTAGTCTCAAACTCATAATCAGTTGATTTTGAGGTATTAATTATTTCTTCTTTTACTGTTCCTTCTCCTTGAGTTAATACTCTTAGTTCATAAGATAGTTTCTTAAAAGTGGCAGTTACATTTTTAGGTCTATCAATTAAGATTTGAGAAGGGTTGCTTTCTCCTGTTATACCTCCAGACCAACCAGCAAAATAATATCCTTTTGATGGAACAGCCTCTAACTGAACTGTAGTCCCAGAATCATAGTCAGTAGATTTCCCCGTATTTACTATAGTCTCTGTTATACTTCCTTCTCCCTTTATACTTGTTGTTAGGGCATATTGAACTAGACTAAAGTTTGCTACTAAATTTTTATTATCATCTACAATTACATCAATAGGACTTGAAGAACCTATTGCATCACCTGACCATCCTGTGAACTTATATTCAAGATTCGGAGTCGCTATAAGTGTTACTGTGCTTCCTTCTTTGTATGTTCCTTGAGATGGTATCGCACTTCCCCCTTCAGGCGGAACAGATTTTACATCTACAACAAACTCTTTTGTACAGCTAGAGAGCGAAACAACAAATATTAAAAGAAGTAGCTTTTTCAGAATATTAATTTGTGGTAATTAAATATACTAAAATCAACAATATCTAAAAGGTTCCCCTTTTGAAAAGGTCTAAGGAATAAGCATCCAATTGGCCAGTTATTTGTCATAGTAAACATTTAAATATACGATTACATGGAAAATACAAATATAGTAACATAAATGCATCGGAAATAATGCCATTTAAAAATCAAAATAAGTGTTTGGATAGGGCTCATTAATTAGAGTAAAATGCCACCATTCCCTTGAATAAGATTTAAAACCATTTTGACTCATTATTGTTTGCAAAAAATTGCGGTTATTTTTTTGTAAATCTGTTATTGAGTCATAATCAATCCAAGATTCATTCCCAAATAAATCCCAACCACTTCCCATGTCAAGTTCTTTCCCAAAATTAATACTATCAGTGTAAATTAAAGTAATATCAACAGTACTCCCTCTGCTATGTCCAGATTTTTTAGCAACATATCCCTTAAGGAAAAGACTATCCTTTTTTTCATCTGGATAATACTTTTTTTTGGTTAGAGTATCACTTGTTTTTTTTGACCATTCAACAAAATTATTTACAGATTTCTGAGGCCTATATCCATCAAATAGCTTTAAGCCTAAACCTTTTTTTGAAAGAATTTTTTGAATCTTAGTTAAAGCTTCTATAGCTTCATTTGTTAATATTTTTTTTGGTTTTTCGTATCCAATAACAGTTCGTCCCAAAAAATTATCTGAACCAGAATATCTTATGTCAAGAAGAATTGGAGGTTCTATATTTTCGATTTTTAAGAAACCTTTTGGAATATTTGATGATTCGCAACTAACCAGTAATAAAAACAACAAGAAGAGTTTAATATTTTTAAGCTGTTCAATTGTATTCTCCCTATTTATCAATCATTTTATTTTAAGTTTTACAAGTTATTAAAGTTATAAGTTTTTTGATTACTTCTCTCGAATCCGGCATTATTGACTTTTCAAGAATTCACCACTTTCGCTGAAAATTTGAGAATAGATAATCTTATTATGATTCAATTAAAAGAACTAGCAATGATGATTTTTCCACTAATTAAAAAGACTATTCCTACTAGGAATATAAAAATTATCTGAGAGCCAATTATTAGACTCAAAGAACTAGAAAACAACCCCTCAAAAATATCCGCATTGCAGTAATTATGTAGTATATAATTATTTTTAATTCATACTAATTAGATCTATTTTTGAAGTATGAATAATGGTCCTTTAATCTTTGCTTTAGTCATTATGATAGGTTTTCTTATAGCTAGTTGCCTATCATAAATAATTTGATATTTTCCTTGTTCAATAAATAAAATCTATAAAATGAAAATTCAATTAGTTTTAAAATCATTTGCATTATTAATGATAGTTGGAGGGTTTGCCATTATTTGGTTTGGTTTAAATCTAAGGTGAGGATAACTTGAGAAATTATCGTTTCCAAGTACCCCCATATTTATAGTGGGGGTTTTTTTTTGAGTTTAAGTTCATTAAATAGAATGAAAATAACATTAGTAGAACTCCTATAATTGTTAGAATTAATTCATAATCTCCAAAAAATATCGATACTTATTGCAATGAAAAATCCAATAAAAAAAACACCCATATTGTTTCTAACTAAATATTCCATTTGCTTTTTAAAATTCATACTATAAAGCTAAAAAAATCTGTTGATCTTATCTTAGCCTATTCATCGGTAAGGTTTTTTTGTAGATTAGCAACTTATTAATCATAAATCATTTAAAATGAAAAAAATATTACTTATAATCTTCATCATACCTTTATTTGGGTTTTCGCAACAATTATATTGGTACGATGTGTTTTTTGAAATACAAGGAGGAAGTGCAAATGCAGTTACCACCTTAGTAAATGACTATTATTCAAATGTTGAAAGACCATCTGATTTAGCTATTTCTTTCTCAAGAATACCACTTAAAGGTGAGGGCTTTAATTCAACTCACATGTTAAGTATGTTCAGTCCTTCTTCCAAGTCACTAGCTGATTTTAGAAGTTCTCTAAAAGGAGAGAAATGGGATTTATACACCTCTGGAATGAGAGGTAAAGTTAAAAGTATTAGAGCCGAAGCAGGAAATGTTTTAAGCCATGTTAATCTTGATAAAGTAGGCCCAATTGGACAAGCATGGCATTTTAAAGTTCATGCAAAAGATACTGGGAAGTTCGTTGCTGCATTTACTAAATTAATGAAGACATTCAAACCGAATGGGTTTGTTGGTACTGGTCAATTAACTCATGGTTCGAGCAATGGAGAAAGCATGTTTATTTATGCAACATCCTCAAATTTAAATGAAGCTTTTGCTGGTGGTCCAAAAAACAAAAAAGAAGCTGATGCAATGCAAACTTTTTTTAATGAAATAGATTTTGCTGAGTTTTCAGGAACTAACACAAGAGTAGAAATAACTCAATATTAAAATTTACTTTTAAAACAAAATACATCCCCCTCTAATCGAGGGGTTTTTTTTTACCATACTATAAAGTAAAACCAGAGGCTGATCTTCAAATCTCTTTCATTTCAGAGGTATTATAATTTTTAGAAAACAGCAAGTCAATTCATTTTGAATTATCTAATATCTATTAAATTCCGTTTATAATTTCTAATTGTCTTTATAAACAGTTCAACATGTGAATTTTTTGAATACTTTAGTTTTAATCTTTATATCAATTAAAAAAAGTTTAATTTAATTATATGATTCCAGAAAAAGTTGCATTTCTTCTTGTTTTAGTTTTCTTTTTAATTGTTTTTATTCAAAGCGGCTTAGACAAAATCCTTGACTATAAAGGAAACTTGAACTTCTTGAAAGATTTATTGAAAATTTATTTCTCGCCGACATTAATTGAGTTAGCCTTAATTTCAGTTACTATTTTGGAATTAACTTCTGGAATATTGTGTCTAATCGGAATTATGAATTTTCTTTTTAACGGCTCTAATTTTATTGGATTAATCGGACTGATTGTTGGGTCTATTGCTTTGTTAGTTCTTTTATTTGGTCAGCGTGTTTCTAAAAATTATGATGGTGCAAAAACAATAGCTATTTATTTTATTCTAGCAATTGTTGGCATTTCATTTGCCTAATTACATAAAATCCTAAGTTAGTCTCTTTAGATAATTGCAAGAGGCTTTTTTGTATATTAGAAAATATGAAAATTATATTATTAATTTTATTTTATTTTCTTCAAGAAGTTGAAGATGAAGTTGAAGAATTTTCAGAATTAAATGATGTTGACTGGATTGCTTTCCCTATTTCTGAAGAATTTGGTGCTTGGATTCCAATTGCCTTAGTGTTTATTGTATTTTTTGGGTTTAAATTTTTGGCTAAAACAATTGAAAGAAGCTAAAAGAAAATCTTAATATCAAATTTCACCCCCTTTTAATCGAAGGGTTTTTTTGTAACTTTACAAAATGAAAAAATACACTAATAGAACTGCAATAATTCTGTATTTGAATCTTTTAATTGGACTTGTACATGGACTTCATGAATTCGAGTTGATAAATTTTGTTCCTGACTCTTACTATTTTATAATCCCTATATCTTTTTTATCCACTTTTGCTCTATGGAATGGCTTATTAGTTGTTGATAAAAACAAATGATTCAAGTTCCAGTCTATCCTAGTGGATACCCTTGCAAGTGTAACGGATCCTGTGATCATTCTAAGGCATATGAAGATGCAGGAAAGCCAAAATATATTGATTATGAGAAATTCATCAAAAAAGATTTTAAGCCTATTACAACAAAAGATATTCTCATTGATTTCTATCTGAAAACAAAATACTGTCTAAAAAAGTAAAGCTTTAAATAGGACTTTAATGACCTTTTAATCTATTGCTTTTTTTGTAATTTTGGAATATGAAAAAACATTATCTACTAATCATATCATTTTTAATTATTTCTTGTAAGGAAGAGGTTAAAAATAAAAATATTGTTTATTTATCACCTGATTGTGGATGCTGTCACGACTGGATTTCACATATGGAAAGCAATAATTTTTCTTTAGAAAAAAACATGGAATCCAACATGTATGATGTAAAGATTAATGCTGGTCTTCCAATTGATTTAGCTTCTTGCCATACAGCTATAATTAATGGTTATTTTATAGAAGGACATGTCCCTGCAAATGATATCAAAAGATTAATCAAAGAAAATCCCAATGGCATAATTGGTTTAACTGTTCCTGGTATGCCAGCAGGAATTAATGTCCCAGGAATGGAGGTTAATAATGATAAAGCAAATTTTGATGTATTAGCAATCGATTCGGAAGGAAAATCAAGTGTTTGGGCACATTATGAGTAGATAAAAATACTTTATCAAATAAATACTCAATTAATAGACTTTACCCATCCCCTATTAATCAAAAGAGATTTGATATTTTGAAAGCAATAGATAGAGCCTTTTTGAGCTATTAGCTGAATTCCACTATTTATTTAGCAATCACAACTAGAGCAAGAACAAGGTTCGCAAATACAAGCAGAACAGTTATGTTCTAAACAAGGCACACATTCACAATTACACATTATATCATATTTATCTTACTAAATTACAAAATGATTATTAGAGTTTGAATTAAGCGTAGTTTTAATACTAATGACTAATGACTACTGAACTTAATAAATTTTTTATTGAAAATAATCCAAATCACAAGCCCTCACGAAAAATCCTAAAAAGATTTAAGAAGTCCCCCATCAATAGGAATATTAGTCCCAGTAATATAGCTTGCTTGTTCTGATGCTAAAAAGCAAACTAGATTTGCGTATTCTTCAGGGCGTCCAATACGTTTGGCAGGAACAGATTCCTCTAAAGCAGCTCTTACTTCACTTGCAGGGATTCCCATTTTCTTTGCCTTTTGAGCATTGAGTTGAGCAATGCGCTCCGTATCAAAATACCCTGTTAATGTATTATTGATGGTAATGTTGTCTACAGCAATATCTAATGATACACTTTTTGCCCAAGTCACAAGGGCTGCGCGTAAACTATTCGAAAGAGACAAATAATTTAATGGTTCTCTGACCGATATAGATGCTACATTTATGATCCGTCCCCATTTTTTTTTCTGCATATGAGATAAAGCAAGATTAGTAGTTAAAACTGCGCATTTAAATAATAAATCAAAGGCTGCTTGATAGTCATCAATACTTTTTTCTAGTGCGCCTCCGGCACTAGGCCCTTGAGTATTGTTGATTAAAATATCAACTGAATTATTCTTAAAATATTCCTTAATTTTTACAGTAAAATCTGTGAAATTTGAAAAATCAACAACCAAATATTGATGCTTTTGTCCTGAATTAGTAGTTAATTGGTTTACAACCTCACTTAAAACCATCTCACTTCTTGCCATAACAGTTACATTGGCTCCTGAAGCTGCTAGTTGTTCAGCTATTGCACGTCCAATTCCCTTGCTACTTCCACCTACCAGTGCATTTTTACCTTTTAAATTTATATTCATTCTCTAACGATATTCATTTCTAACTGGACTAAACACATCCATTATTTCACAAGATGTTAAAGCTCTTCCACTGTGAGGAGAGTTAGAATTAATATGTACTATATCACCAGAAGTATATACTTGAGTATTTCCGTTTAAAGTAAACTCAAATTTACCGTTAACTACATGCATAATTTGCTCATGATGGTGCTGATGTTCAGGAATTATTGATCCTTTTTCTATATTCCAAAAAGCCCAGCTTAGTTTTTGTCCGTGGATCATTTTTCCGTGACATCCCGGCATGAACTCCTTACTTTTTATTGTTGCTAAATTCATGATTAATTTTTAAACAAAATACAACATGTGATAAATTTAAAGTCATATTTATTCCTATTTTCTTTTATTAAGGTTGGACTTTTCTAATTTTAATTCTAGAGTTCTTAAATATTTTTTTTAAAATCTACAGCAGAGAAAAACTCACTTTTTAAATTATATATCTTAAATCAAATATGGATAATAGTTTTTCATTAATTGATAATTACTATTAGATGAATTAAATATTATGGTTTTTTAATACCGATATGGTATTAGATTTATTTTTTTAGAAAAATCATGCAATGCTGCCAAGGAAGGTTATCAATATTTTCTTTGAGTCTGAAGCCAGCAGCTTCTAATTCTTTAACAGCCTGCTTTTCAGTCATTTTATGTATTTTTTTTATAGGAACTTTTGAATCTTCTCCTCTATATTCAATCAAAAACAACTGTCCATTGGGTTTTAATGCATTCTTTATAGAGGCAATCATTTCCTTTGGAAAATTAAATTCATGATAAACATCAACCATTAAAATTTTATCAACCGAATCTTTGGGCAAATAAATACTCTTATCGCTTCCAAGAATTGTTTCAATATTTCTAATTTTATTAGACTCTTTGGTCTTTTCGATTGCCATCAACATTTCTCGTTGAATATCAACTGCATAAACAAGCCCCTGTTTAGCTAATGAAGCCATTCTAAATGCATGATATCCAGAGCCAGCTCCAATATCTGCAATAGTATCATGGGATTTAATATTCATGTTTTGAATCAAATTAGAAACGTTTTCTTCTTTTTCTCTTTCGGATCTTTCTAGCCAACCAATTCCTTCATACCCCATTACATAAGCAATTTCCCTTCCCATATACCACTTTCCAATTCCATTAAAATCTCCTCTTTTAAAAATATATTTGTTATCAGTACTTATACTTTGTGCTATACTCGTATTTGATATTAGAGCAGTAAAAAGGAATAAAAGAAGACTGAATTTTTTCATAGAATAAAGCTAAAAAATATAATGAGAAATAAAAGGTTCAACTACCGTTTCCAAGTACCTCCATATTTATAGTGAGGATTATTATTTTTTACATTGAGAAGACATTGCTTACAGACAAAAATCCAGTCACCACTATCCTTGTTAATTACTCGATACATTGTATTAGAGTCAATGTCGCAAAGAGCACAAAATTTTTGTCTCATTAAGCAATAATATAAAAAATAAGACCAATTATAAAAGATATTATAATGGTTAGATTTACCCAACTAAAGAACCAATGATATTTCATCCACTAAAACTAAAAAAACTGTTATGGTTCTGTAATACTTTTATTAAAAAACAAATCATTAATATAAATATGAGATAGTATAGACTTAATTTTAGAAATGGCGATATTAAGGATGAACTAGTCAGATTTGGTAGTGTTTAATACTATTAATTATAGATTAAAGATATCCATGGTCAATAATCCGTGGTTATCTCTATATTGCCATCTTAATCAAAAATCAATTTAAAATGAAAAATTATCTTATTGTTTTTACTTTTCTTTTGAGTGGTCTTATATATGCTCAGGAAAATACAGGAGCTGAATTATGGATTACTTTTGAGTACACCCCAAAGATGGGAATGAACCAAAAATTTGAAAGTGCTATTGCAGAAAAAACTAAATTGTTTAATAAAGCTGACAATTCAGCCGTAACAGCTGTTTTAATGACTGGAGCCGAGGCAGAAAACGGAAAATATGAACGCATAATGCCACGTCGAACTAATGACTGGTATAGTCAGTCTTTAAGTACTGAAGAAACTAAATTTTGGCAGAATAATGTTGCAAAATATATTAAATCTGGAGAGGGACCTTATGTTTGGGAGCGAATAAAAAACTTGTCAATTAATTTCGAAGAGACTAATCCTACCAAATATTACCGTTCACTAATTCGTGTACTTAAAAATGGAAATAATGAGGACTTTTGGCGTTATTTAGAGCGATACACAAAAGTATTAAGCAAGGCTCGCCCTGACACCCAGCAAGGTGTATTTATTTTAAGTTCTGGTGGAAATACCAACACAGTAAGGCTGCTCACTGCTTTCAATAATCCCAACGAAAGACAAGGAGCGACAAAAGATGGAAATCTTAGAAGTATTTATAATGAAATGTTTGGAGAAGGAACCTGGGAAGATGATTTTCAAAAATACAACGAGCGTATAGTTGAATGGTCTCGTCCCACTTATGACTTTATGTTACGTCCTGATTTGTCTACTAAATTTTAATTCTATATTATTGAATAAGACTATTTAATAAATATTATGAACCCCCTTAAAATATTTTAAGGGGGTTTTTTTATATATTAGAAACTTATTAATCATAAATCAAAAAAAATGAAAAATCTAATATTTGGATTACTTTTTATATTATCACTAAATTTAAATGCCCAATGGAAAGGCACTACCAGTAACGATGATCAAAGGACCATGATGGTTCAACGACACATGGATCTATATCCTAAAAATGATCAATCTCAATTAAAAAACTTATTAACTAGTGACGCTACAATAAACATCAATGGTGTTGATGTTCCAGGTGGTGTTGAAGGTTTAGCAGAAGGCGAAAGAATGCATCATAAAATATTTAAAAACATCAAGTTTGAAGTTGGTGCAAATATTACTTCAAAATATGAAAATGGTCAAACATGGACACACGTATGGGCTTGGTGGTCTGGAGACGGGAAAAAAACAAAAAATTCATCTACTATCCCAGTTCATATTGCATTTAAATGGAACGGGATGAAGGCAACACAAGCATATATGATGTATGATCCCACAGCACTAAATAATGAAATTGCTGCTAATAATTGAAATATTTAATTAGTTAATTTAGATAATCAGTTAACCTTACCCCCTTTTAAATCAAGGGGGTTTATTATATCTTTGGCATATGAAAATATATTTAAAACATTTTGTTTTTTTTATAGCAATTAGTTTGTTTCTTATTGGTGTTTCATATTATAACAATCAAACTGATTTTTTTGATCCGTTCAACGAGCCGTCCCAATACTATTTTACAGCTACATTTTTGATAATGTTTTTCCTTTGGAAAAATAATTACTTTACAAGAAATAAGTCCCCAAAGACTTAACTCATATTTTTTATAGAGATTTATTATTTTATCAACTTCTGATATTTCCCCGCAACTTCTATTCCACCTGAAAAACCTATATCAGATAAAAGTAGAGTGTTAGTTTTTTTATCGAATAACTCTACTGTTATTTCTGCCTTCATACTTTCCTCTATTCGTGCATCCATAAAACCTGCTATTGGAGCAGCTAACTCAGTGACATTATTCCTTTTTACCCAAAGACTTAATCTGAATTTCCCATTCTCTATAATTATCTCAACTTTATCTTCGAAGACATTACATTTTTTTATCCTTGAGCCATTATAAGTAGTAAATTCATATAATTTTCCTTCGAATAACAGTCCTCCTATGTGACCAATAAATGACGAAGTTAACCAAGGAATCATCGCTATTGAAGCTTTTACAGATGTTCCAGGTTGCGAAAAATGATTGCTTTGCATCCAAATATATGCTTCTGGAAATGAATGCCCCCAATCTTTTTCCATATAGCCTTTACCTTGTGAAAATGAAATTGATTCATCATTAAAAACCACTTCTCCTGTTATGCAGTGATTCATACTTAAAATACCATGATAACACTCCATGAAAGGCACAAACGAAAATGGCCCCATTATGCCTGGTGATAATAAACTTGAAGACCATGGAGTAAGGTTGTCAAAATTTACTTCCCCTTGTATATTAGGAAGTTCAAGTGTCATTTTACTTGAAGAGAAAAAATTATTACCAATAAATAAAGAGTGTTTTTTTGGTGAAGGACGAAAATCATTCGCATCAAAACGATGATACCATGCCTTGTCTTTTTTTCCATCTAATACTTGAATAAAAGCTTGTTTACTTCCAGTTTCATCCATAGCAATTCCAGGAATAATAGCTATTGCTTGTCCCTGATCCTCACTAACTAACTTGTAATACCAACCTTCAAAGAAACGCTTGGACCTACCCCATCCATGGTAACATTCGTCATGCCAAAGGGCATAAAGTTTTTTAAAAATCATAGTTAGTTGTCCTTAAAATTTTGAGGTGTAGATTCTATTTTTTTGAGAGAAGTACAATTTTATTACTCTCAATCATAATTTTCTTTCTTTTATAAAGAACACCCAAAGCTTTTTTAAAAGCTTTTTTACTTAATTGAACCTGTTGCATAATGTCATCAGGATTACTTTTATCAGAAAGATGCAGTTCCCCTGTAGACTCCAATTTCTTTAAAACAATTGCACAGTTAGAATCAATCACTTTTAAAAACCCTTGGGGTTTAAGAGAAATATCATACTTCCCGTCTTCTCTTATTTTTTTTATATAACCATCCTTTTTCATGTTTCTGCATAGTGGCTCGAATATCTCATTCTCGTATAACAGCCCTTCAAAAGAATCATTAATCAACACATTAAATCCTAAATCAGTTTCTCTTCCAATTATAAGTTCTACTTTATCTCCAACATCTAATTCCATATCTAAAACTAACTATAATAATTTTTTGACCTTTACTGCATTTTCGCTTTAAAATCTTTTAAAGAACCCATTGGATCTCTTTCTTTATAGAGTGAAGCATAAAGTAGAGCGTTATATAAATTGACAGTTTTTCCAGATACTGAAAAATAATTAGCACCAAAAATTTCTTCTGAATTGGGCTTTTTCAATTTATCATTCATCTGAATTCCTGAAGCCATAAGAATATGCTTGATCGAGGAAGCAGATAATTTAGGATAAAAAGATCTTAAGACAGAAGCAACTCCAGTAACATTTGGTGCTGCCATTGAGGTTCCATTTAAATATTCAAATTTTCCGTCTAAAACAGAAGAATATACTTGATATCCTGGTGCAAATAAATCTACATTTTTAGCTCCATAATTTGAAAAATATGCAATTTGTAAGGAATCTAAGTCATATGACGAAGCACCAACAGTCAATAGGTTATTTAAAAATTCTTTCCCCTCTTCATTATCTGAAGGAAATGTATGGTTTTCATTCAAATCAATGTTATTTGAGTCATTCCCTGCTGAACTAACAATTAAAACATCTTTTTCAGATGCGTATTTCATAGCATCATTTACCCAGTTTGGATGTGAAGAGTATTTCTTCCCAAAACTAAAGTTAATAATCTTAGCACCATTATCCACAGCATATCTTATGGATAAGGCAACATCTTTATCATACTCATCACCGTCTGGAACGCACCTTATCGGCATGATTACTATGTCTTTAGTAATACTTCTTACAATACCACTTACATGGGTTCCATGTTTGTTTTTATCGCTTACATTATTATCTCCGTAATATTTATCATTAAAATTATCAGGATCGTCACCTAGAATGGCTCTCCCATCAAAATCAACATTATTATGGTATTTATTACTTGATTCGTAATATTCTATTGCCTCCGAAAATACACCTTCAGACCAATTATTAAATTTTGCTAATTCTAAGAATTTTATTGCTTCATCTAATTCAACAGATTTATTTGTTAAATCTTTGGCTTTTTCAATAGTATAATTTTCTCCAAACGAAACAGATAAAATACTGTCAGATTTTAACAATAATTTTGAAAGATCTTGAATTCGGCTTATTGTTTGATTATTTTTTTCAATTGCCTGAAAAATTTCATTTTCATAAACACTTCTCATTTTATCATTTGGACTTGATTTTTTAAATAACCTTACATACTCAAAGTTTTCTTTATCAGATTGGCCTAAAAAGTTCCATCCGTTTATGTCGTCAACATATCCATTATTATCGTCATCTTTTTTGTTATTTGGAATTTCATCTTTATTAACCCAAATAAAAGGAGATAAATAAGGGTGGTCAATTTCTACGCCAGAATCAATAATAGCAACAATTATCTTTTTCCCTGCCTGATCCTTTATCAATTCATTATATGCTTTATTAACACTCATACCTGGAATTGTATCTAAATCAAAATCTAATAAGGACCATTTCTTCTTTTTAATATCAAGAAATTCTTTTGAATTTTGATCAGATACTTTTGTATTAAAATTTTTAGAATCGATTTTTATTGGGTTGCCAACGAACTTGTATGAAGAACAGCTTATGGAAATTAAAATAGTTAGAAATAAGAGTGTTTGTTTCATGAAATTTTTTCGATAAATATAAGATATCATCAATAAAAAATCCAGACCAAAAATTAAAAAATGTATATGACTAATGGAAAATAACTATTAATTTTCTTTTGATTGAGTTTCAATTGACTTAACTAATCTAAATCCTGTGTGCTGTAAACCAGTATCGGGAGAAGATTTCATTCTTGATGCTATTCTATAGCCAGAACAATATGCGTCATTGCAAAGAAAAGACCCTCCTCGCATGACCTTTTGCCTTAAATAGGGTTGATAAGGATCGTATGGAGCTTCAGGGCCTTGAGGGTTATTCACCTTTTGGCTTTTAAAAGATTCATAATAAGTATAATCATACCAATCTGAACACCATTCCCAAACATTTCCTGCCATATCAAAAAGACCAAAAGAATTTGATTTAAATGAACCTACTGGTGCTGTGTAAAAAAACTGATCCTTTAGTGTATTCTTATAAGGGAAATCTCCTTCCCATGCATTTGCTTTAGGCTCTCCACTTGTAACTGCTTCATCGCCCCATGGATACTTTTTATTCACTCCTCCACTTGCGGCCCATTCCCATTCTGCTTCTGTGGGTAATCGCTTTCCAGCCCAGGCGGCATATGCTTGTGCATCATACCAAGAAATATGAACTACGGGATGGTCCATTTTATTTTCAATCGAACTTCCCTTTCCTTTTGGATAAAGCCAACTGGCTTTAGACTTCCATTGCCACCATGATCCATAATCATTAAGGTTTACTGGCCCATCTGTTGCTTCAAATACTAATGAAGCTGCTTTAAGTAGTGAGTCATTTGGCTTAGGTGTATCTGGAGGAAGTTCTTTTTTCAATTCCTCCCAATTAGGTTTTTTTTCTGCAGTAGTTATATATCCAGTAGCATCAATAAATTCCTTGAATTGAAAATTGGTAACCTCGGTTTGATCCATCCAAAAAGCGTCAACATGAACAGGATGAATGGGAGATTCATCATATCGTGCTTGTTTACCACTGCTTCCCATTAGAAAATCACCAGAAGGAATCATTACCATACCATCCTTTATTACTTTAGGAAGATTTTTTACCTCCTTATTACCGCATTTGGCAAAAAATAAAAATATAAATAAGCCGAAAAGCAAATTAATTTTAAGGGTTTTAAATAATTCTAGTTTCATCTAAATAGTATCTATTATTGGTCATATAAAGCATCACTTTAGTAATCTCTTTAAATTGTTTTTATAGTAATTAATGTTAAATTAATAGAATATTTTGATTTTAAATACTCTTTTAAAATTTGGTTATTATTAAAACTATTTTTTTGGTAATTGTGGAATTAATTCTAATTCGGAAGATAGTTTAGCTTTAACTCTTTTTTCATTTTCAGATAAATCTTCATTATTTAAAGGATTAGTTTCTAAAACATCTTTTTCCATGTCAAAAAACTCACCATTTTGATATAATTTATACCTTTTTGTTTGAGAAAAAACATTTCTATATCTGGAAATATTACCCCACATAGGATCATAGTAAATACTAACCGTTTCTTTTTTTGATGTTTCTTTATTTTTAAGAATTTGAACTAGACTTTCTCCATCACTATCGTTTTCTACATTTAAAATATCTGTAAAAGTTGCATAGAAATCATTAAAATTAACAAGACCCGAATAATTTCTAGATTTTTTAATTATAGATGGCCAGCTTGCTACCATTGGCACGTGAACTCCATGAGATATTGTATTGCCCTTCCCTCCTCTTATTGATCCATTTTCTGTTTGTGAAATTATTCTAGGATGTGTTCCATTATCACCAACAAATAGTAAAAGAGTATTTTCTGCAATACCTTGAGCTTCTAATTCATCTACAATTTTACCAATGATTTTATCCATGTAGGCAACCATGTCAACAAAATATTTATTGTCTTTCTCTGACCTTGTTTCTAGGGACTTCCATTCTGGCGAGTCAGGAGTTGGTACAAAAGGATCATGAACTAAAAGCATTGGATAATAAATAAAAAAAGGATTATCCTTATTTCTTTTAATAAAATCAACAGCATAATCTGATACAACATCAGGCCCATATGCATTTTCGTTTCTTGGCAAAAATTTTCCGTTTTGTTCAATTAATGGGTTAGCAAATCTTTCTCCTAGATCCTTGGTCTTGGTAAGTTGCCATAAAGAATATTCATCAAAACCAAATTCATATGGCCGCTTATTATCCTGAGATATATTCTTATCAACAGCTTTAATTTTTATACCATTAAGTTGCCACTTTCCTACGATGGCAGTTTTATATCCATTTTCTTTAAATAGATTTCCAAATGTTTTTTGATTTGAATTTAGATATGTAAAGTGTTCATAATTTCTGAAATTATGTTTACCAGTCATAATTTTTACTCTTGAAGGGGTGCACAGAGGCTGGGAAATTGCTTTTGTGAAGTTTATACCATTTAACGCCAAAGAATCCAGTACAGGGGTTTTGTAAGAGGTGCTCCCATTAATACTTAAACATTCAAAGCCGATATCGTCAGCCATGATTAATATGACATTAGGTTTTTGCTTTAATTCATCTTTCGAATTACAATTAATAAAAACTAATAGAATAAAACTTAGAAAATATTTCATCTGAAAAAACTATTTAAAAAAGGGTTACTAATGAAACAAAAAATTCCAAAGTAACCCATTAAATTAAAATTAACTATTAACTATTTAAATCTAACATTCAATTTTATCTATAACCATTGTTTGTAGGATCAGAATCCAACAAACCAGGATTTGTTTGAATCTCATTTAATGGAATTGGATATTTTAGATGTTTTGTCTGAATATTTCCAGCAGCCCCTTGAGCGTGTCTAGTAACCTTTGTATTCCTTACGGTTTCAATAAGGGTACCCCATCTTATTAGATCCTGCTTTCTATGTCCTTCTGCAAATAATTCAAACTTTCTCTCATCCATCATTGCAAGTCTAAAGTTTGTTTGAGTCATTCCAGTCCATGGCATATCTGGCTCAAAAGCTCTTTCACGAACTTTATTTACATATTGATACGCATTGTTTGGTCCATTTAGCTCATTTTCTGATTCAGCTGCCATTAGGTATATATCTGCTAATCTAATTAGTACGATATTCTCAGATTTTGAATTTCGTGGCTTATCATTATTTAAATTCATTAATTTACCTACATATGGAAATTTTAATTGAATTCCTTCATAATATTCCATTATGGTAACATCGTATCTAAGATCTCCAGCATCCCAATTTCCTCTTTTGCTTATATCTGGACAAGCAATTCCAGCTCCAAAACCAGTCATTGACTGACCATTTGCAGCTAATGCCGCATTTAAAGCATTTTTATCACCCTTAGCCTTCGGATTATCCTTCAATCGGGGATTAAATTCTTCGATCCAAACATTTGATTGCAAATTCCCACCATTCAGATTTCCATTTGTACTAATTATGTTGGTTCCCAGAGCAGTAGCACCTGAGAAATCTACCCATAGAATGTGTTCCTCTTTGATTTCATTATCTAATGTTGTTTTATCATAACCATAAACATCAGCAAAATCATCCATTAATTTATGGGGTGAGCCATTAATGATATCCACACATTCTGCTAAAGTCTCAGACCATTCTTTATCAAATAAATGGAATTTTGCCTTTAGAGCCGATGCAGCCCACTTAGTCATTCTTCCTTTATCAGCTGCAGCAGAATATGCCGAGGGCAACAGAGATTTTGCAAGTGCTAAATCTGTTTTCATTTGACTTCTAATAGTTGACTTTGGAGTCCTTGGTAAAACAGCAAGTTCATCGGTTCCAAGATCCTCGGTAAAAAATGGCACATCTCCCCAAAAACGAGTCAAATCATAGTATACTAATGCCCTAAGAACATATAACTCTCCTAACAACTGATTTTTTTCTTCGGCTGATAGTGCATCAGCGGAATTTATATTTGCTATTGAAGAATTAGCATTTCTAATAATTAAATAAAACTCTTTCCAAGTAGCAAATAGATCTCCTAATCCCTCTGTATACAAATAATTATAGGGGGTTTGAACAACTTTTCTTTGTGGACAAACCTCATCAGTTCCAAACTGAGTTGCCCCCCGATAATTCCTATTTCTATATAAATTTTGACTGTTTAATAGAGCATATACACCATTAACGGCCATCTCTGCTTCATTAAGATTATTAAAGAATACAGCCGGAGATAAAGCATCTCTAAGATCTTCATCTAAAAAAGGCTCATCGCAACTAGATGGTAGTAGTAATAAACTAAAAACCATCACGGTGCTTAAAATATTTTTGTAAGTATTTTTCATTTTATTTGATTTTTGAATATTTTTCATCGCTATAATTTTATAAGGAAATATTAAATCCTAATGCAACTGTTGAATTGTAGGGGTAATTTGCACTAACAACCCCCTGGTTTAAACCGGAGCCATAATTACTTACTTCAGGATCACCATATTCCCATCCTGTAATTAAAAACAAGTTATTAGCAGACAAATAAATGTTTGCATTTTTTGTGCCAGGGATATCTACATTATAAGTTAGTGTGACGTTCTTTAATCTAACAAATGATCCGTCCTGATATGAAACAGTACTTCTTTGTTGATAATTTCCAAAACTTGAACCCGCTCTTGGTATGTCAGACGTTTGATTAGAAGTTGTCCATCGATCTCTTACTATTGGAAGTAAATTACTCCTTGCGTCCCTACCAAAATAAGATAAATGATATGCAGAATTCATTAATTCTAATCCAACAGAGCCATTGAAAAAGAAATCAAGAGTAAGGTCCTTATAAGTTATTGTATTTCTAATCCCACCATAAAAATCTGGATTTGGATTCCCCACAACATTAAAATCTAACTCATTTATTGCTCCATCCCCATTTTCATCAATATATCTGGGGCCACCTAGAACACTTCCGACAACTCCATCTGCATCAATTTCTGCAGGAGTTTTATAAGTGCCAAGGTATGTAGCTCCCAAAAAGGCTGGTATTGGCTGTCCAGGGATTATTCTTATACTAGGACCTGAACTTCCTCCTGGAGCGCTGAGGTTGATAAAATCTTCCCCACCAAGAGTTAGAACTTCATTTTTATTTGCAGAAATAGTTAAAGCTGTACTCCAAGTAAAATCTGGCTTATCAATATTTAGAGAGTTAATAGATATCTCAAAACCTTTATTCTCAATTTCACCAATATTTTCAAGTCTTGTTTCCCCTGCTGTTCCTGGGAGAGGTTTATTTAATAGAAGATCTTCAGTTCTTTTATTATAATAATCAACTTCTAAAGAATATCTGTTATTTAAAAATCCAATCTCTAAACCGATATCGGTTTGATAGGTTGTTTCCCAACTTAAATTTGAACTTGCTAAATCCTCAAGTAAAACTGCGCTTCGAACAACATTATTAAGATATGTTACATATGGATTATACCTTGAAAGCGAGTTATAGGCAGGAACACCTTGCTCTCCAACTATACCATAGCTAGCTCTTAATTTTAAATTACTTATATAATCCATATTTTGCATAAAATCTTCCTCACTAACATTCCAAGCTACACCAGCTGAAGGGAAAACAGCATATTTATTACCTTGTTCAAATACAGATGAACCATCTCTTCTTGCAACCAATGTTAATAAATATTTACCCTGATAGGAATAATTTATTCTACCTAAAATAGATTCAAATGTTCTTTGTGAGTAACTACTTCCAACACTATTTTGGCTTGGATCAGAGCCTAATGAAAGACTATTAAAAGAGACTACATCATTTACAAATCCATATGCTCCAGCAGTAGATGTTTCAAAAGTTGTTTTTTGAACAGTATACCCTGCAAGTGCTTTTAAAGAATGATCACCAAATACTTTAGAATAATTAATGGTATTTTCATTTAAAATATCTTTACTGTTTCTTGAAAATATACTAGCCTCACCAAGTCTACCTTGTGCAACTCTATCGGGAAGTATTGTAGGATAATATTGATTTTGTTTTCTAAAATCAAGGCCTAAACCAATAGTTGATTTAATGCTTAACTCCGGTGTAATGTCATATTCGAGGTATGAATTAGTTAATAAATTTGTGGAGTAAGTATGATCGACCCTTTCATTAACATCAGCAAGAGAATTTCTTGCTGGTGAACCACTTACAGGGTCAACACCATTGTATGTTCCATCTGTATTATAAACCTCTCTTGCTGGAGTGGATTTATTTTGAAGATCACCCCAACCAATTTTTTGATTTTCAGTTTTTCTATCAGATATATTTACTCTAAACCCAACTCTGAATTTCTCATTAATATTTGAATCAAAATTAGCTCTTAAAGCATATCTTTCCATTCCCGAGCTTTCAATTATTCCTTGCTCTGACCATCTATTTAATGAAATGTAGTAATTTGATTTTTTAGCATTCCCACTTAATGTAAGATCTGTGTTATTTATTAAACCATCTCGAGTTACTAAACCAAGCCAATCTGAATCTGGAAGCGTGTAATCGAAAAGAGGAGCAATTGAACTATCATTTTCACCATATCCACTAGCACCAAAAACCAAAGTTTCAGCTTCATTCCAATAATCTGCAAATTCATCACCCCCCAAAAATTCTGGTTGATTCGCAATTCTTGAAAAACTTGTGTAGTGGTTAATGGAAATATTATTTTCTCCCTCTTTTGAAGATTTACCATTTTTTGTTTCTATTAATATAACCCCAGCTGCTCCTCTAGTTCCATATATGGCCAAGGCACTCGCGTCTTTTAGAACCTCAATTGATCGAATATCGTTTACATTAATATTTTGAAGATTAAAATCAGTACCTGCTATGAATCCATCAATAACAAAAAGAGGATCATTATTACCTTGAATAGAACTTAGACCTCTTATTCTTATAGTTGGAGTAGCTTCTGGACTTCCATTTGGAGAAGTTATTTCAAGCCCTGCAGCTCTTCCTTGAAGAAGACCATTAACACTTGAAGCAGGCTGATTTGCTAAATCTGAACCCTTTACCTGAGCGATTGAAGAAACAAGTTCCTTTTTTAAAGATGTCCCGTAACCAGTAATTACAATTTCATCTAGAGATGAATCCTCTGGAATAAGAGTAATATTGATATTGTCTTGGTCAGTAATAGCTATAACTTGATTTTCAAAACCAACAAAAGAAATTTCTAATTCAGCTTCATCATTTTCTAATGAAAGTGAGAAATTTCCATCAAAATCACTACTAGTTCCATTTCCAGTACCAACCTCAATTATTGATGCACCTGGGAGTGGTACACCATCACTATCAAGGATTGTCCCTGATATAGTTCTTTGTATGTCATCCTCTTCATCTTCTTGTGAAACTTGAACTTTAGATGAAAATTTAGTACTTAAATCTTTTTTAACAATAACAGTGTTATTTTCAGAAAGTTCGTAGGTCAATTTCAAGGGACCTAAATAAGCTTTCAGTAATTCATCAGCTTTAATCTCTCCTTGATTCATCTGAAATTTAGGCGCATCCTTTAGAAGATTTGACCTGTAAATGAATTTATAATCAGTTTGTTGATTGATGAGTTTGAAAATTTGCTTTCCACTCAACATTTTAGTTGACTCAATTTGAATTATAGCATCTTGTGAAAATCCATTTTCAGGATTAAAAGAAAAAGCTAAAGAGCAAAAAAGAAAAATAAATGTTCTCATAGTTAATTTTAAAAGCTTATTTATAAATAAAATATGCTTCGGATTTTGATTTAAAATCATAAATTTGATTGGTTTAGTTATACATCTGTTTTAATTATTCCGTTTTGAAAAAGGCTATAACTTTCGAAGGTGTTGGCCTTTTTCTTTTTATATATTATTAATCAATTATTATTGTTTTGTTATTTATTTCAAAATTAATTTCATTTGAACTGCTCGTTTTTTCAATTATAAATAAAATATCCTCAATAGATTTTGTCCTCTCCAAGATTCCAGAAAAAATAAAGCCCTTTTGATTTGCTGATTTAAAAATAAATTCTAAATCATACCATCTTGAAAGGGTATGCATTATATCTTCTAGGGATGTGTCATTAAATGAAAAAAGACCATTAATCCATGATATTTGCTGAGAGACATCAACGTCTGACACATTAATAACAGTTGAATTAGAATCAACTTTTGATTGTTGATTTGGAAAAAGTAATATTTGATTTTCTCCATTTTCAACTTTAACCTTTCCCTCAACTAAAGTAGTTGTGATTATATCATCTTCACTGTAAGCTTTTATATTAAACTTTGTACCTAAGACATTAATTTTTTGTGTTTTAGTTGAAACAATAAATTCTGAACCATTATTATTTTGACTTGATGATACATCAAAAAAAGCTTCTCCATACAAAAGCTCAACTTGACGTTTTTTACCTTTTATAAATTTAACAGGATATTTAATTTTTGAATCTGAATTAAGCAAAACCTTAGTTCCGTCCTCTAAATTCAGTGAGAACTGTCCCCCTCTTGGAATGGTTAAAAAATTAGAGGCAATTTTTTCATTTTTAAAGTTACTAGATGACCTATTCTTAATTGAATAAGAAAGTTCTTTTCCATCACTGTTTACCGTTTTATTTTGAAATTTTTGACCTTTTTCTAGTATTACTTGGTCACCATTTTCAAGAGTTAAAACTGCCTTATCAGTTCCAATAACAATGGGATCACGGATTATTATAGTTTCGTTAAAATAAAATTGATTAAAAAGTGAAATTCCAACTAACAGGATAATACTAGCTGCAAAGGCAATTTTTTTATAACGCTCTAGTTTGTTCCTTTTCTCAATAAGTCTAATCCGTTTATGGATTTTACTTTTTGCCATCTGTAAATCATATTTAGTCATAAATATTGAAGTAAAATAATCTGTTTGAACATAACTGTTAAATATTGTCATATTCCCCTTCTTAATTAACCATCTGTCTAATTCTTCGATTTCATCGATGTTAGCTTCTTTGGAGAGGTACTTAACAAGTATTATTTGAATTTTAGAATCCACACTCTATAAACGTATGTTTTTTAACACCCCCCCTATATTTTTAATATTTTTTTTACTTTTAAAACATAATAAGTATCACGTTAAGTGATATTAAATAAAATTTGAATTGGAAAAAGATTTTTTATTTGTCGAAAAGTTAAAAAAAGGTGACTATAATGCATATACCTTATTAATGAACAATTATTATAAAAATCTTTGTGGCTATGCAAATTTATTCACTAAAGACCCTTCAAAGTCTGAGGATATAGTTCAAAATGTTTTTGTAAAATTATGGGTTTACAGAAAAAAAGTCGATTCTAATATTCCTATTAAGAGATATCTACATAAATCTGTTTATAATGAATTTATAGATCAATATCGAAAAAACAAGTCTGTTGTCTCCCTTGAGGAAAAACACCTAAGAACAATTAATACAATAATAGACGACAATTCTTTTGATATTGAAAAACTAATGACAAGGGTAAATAATGAAATTGAGAAGCTACCCGAAAAATGTAAGAAAGTTTTTATTTTAAATAAAAAAGAAGGTCTTACTCACGATGAAATTGCCGAATATTTACAAATCTCAAAAAAAACAGTTGAAGGCCATATTACTAGGGCTTTTAAAATTTTAAATCAAAAACTAGGTAAGAAAATTAAAAGTATACTGATTATTCTATTTGATTTTAAACTCACTAATAGTTTTAAATAAAAATCAGGTGTTTTTTGTAGGGGGTTTTAATATATATACGTCATATATAAAATTCTAAAATTTGTAAAGATGAAAAGGTTAATATTTCTACTTTTTTTATCGTTAATATTAAGTTGTCAAAACTCAAGGAATAGTATTTCTAAGCCAAATGTTATTTTAATAAATGCAGATGATCTTGGATGGTCTGATTTGTCATTAATGGGCTCAAAATATTATGAAACCCCAAACATAGATAAACTTGCAGATAGTGGAATGACATTTACAACGCCTATGCATCGGCTGCAAACTGCGCCCCTAGTAGAGCCTCTATGCTTTCTGGAAAATATACAACAGAACATGATATTTATACTGTTGGCAACTCAGAAAGGGGAAATATAAAAACGAGAAAATTAATTCCAACAAAAAATAATAAAATTCTTGATTTAGACTTCATTCTAATCCCTGAGATGTTTAAAAGTGAAGGTTATACCAATGGGATTTTTGGTAAATGGCACTTAGGTCCAGAAGGTTTTTACCCAGAACAAAGTGGTTTTGATGTTAATATTGCTGGACGCGAAAATGGCGCACCGGGTCCTGGTGGATATTTTTCTCCTTATGAAAATCCTAAAATAGAGGATGGACCTAAGGGTGAATATTTAACCGATAGAATCGGTGATGAAACTGTAAAATTTATAGAGGGTAATCAAAACAGACGCTTTTTTGCTTATGTACCTTTTTATTCTGTCCATACTCCTATCCAATCCAAAGAAGAGTACAGAGAAAAATATTTAAATAAAACATCAGATAACTATCATAACCGCCCTGACTACGCTGCTATGATTCATTCACTAGACGAAAATGTAGGTAAAATTTTAAATAAGATTGATGAATTAAACCTATCTGAAAAAACACTAATAATTTTCACTTCAGATAATGGAGGGATAAGAGATATATCAAATCAATTCCCTTTAAGAGCTGGAAAAGGGTCTTATTATGAAGGGGGAATTAAAGTACCATTAATTTTTTCTTGGAAGAATAAAATCAAATCTCAAAGTAAATCTTTTGAAAGAGTAGTCAATCTTGATTTTTTTCCAACATTAAAAAATATAATTGGATACAAGAATGAAAAGCTTAAATTAGATGGTATTGATCTTAACCCAATTTTTGAAGAAAAAGAAATAGAAGAAAGAGCTTTATTTTTCCATTTTCCAATATATCTAGAGGCCTATAATGTTCAAAAGGATAACGGCTTTGATCCTATATTTAGGACAAGACCTGGCTCAGTAGTTATAAAGGGAGATTGGAAATTACATCACTACTTTGAAGATAACGATATAGAATTATACAATTTAAAGGATGATATTTCTGAATCAAATGATTTAAGTAAAGAAAACATAGAAAAAACTTTAGAGCTCTATAGTGAACTTAATATGTGGAGAAACAAGAGAAACGCTCCCATTCCAAATAGGCTAAATCCGGATTATGATAAAAAATTTGTAGATAGCTTATTAGTACTTATAAAAAATAAAAAAGTAAGAGGTAGATTATTTAAAAAACAAAAATCATGAAAATTAAATTAGTTTTTATAATACTTTTTATTAGTCTTTCATGTTCTGATAAAAAACAAAAAAATGAACATCCAAATATTGTTTATATTCTGGCTGATGATCTTGGCTATGGGGAATTAGGTGTTTTTGGACAAAAAATAATAGAAACCCCTAATATTGATCAATTAGCAAAAGAGGGAATGATTTTAACCAATCATTATTCTGGTTCCCCCGTTTGTGCTCCGGCTCGTGCTGTTTTATTAACTGGTCTACATTCAGGTAATAATCCAGTTAGAGGAAATGATGAATGGAAAGATAGAGGAGATGTTTGGAGTTTTGAGGCAATGTTTAAAAACCCTGAACTTGAAGGTCAAAGGCCTATGCCTGATTCAACAATAACTGTAGCTAATTATTTAAAATTAAATGGTTATAAGACTGGAATGGTTGGTAAATGGGGTCTTGGTGCACCTAACACAAATAGTATTCCAAACAATAAGGGTTTTGATTTTTTCTATGGATATAATTGTCAGAGACAAGCTCATACTCTTTACCCAAGTCATTTATGGAAAAACAAAGAAAGAGACGTTCTTAATAATATGATTGTTGATAAAGGTGCTCTTAAAGAGGGTCTTGATCCAAATGATATCGAAAGTTATAGAATTTATAATCAAAGTGATTACGCACCAACTTTAATGCATGACCAAGCATTGAAATTTATAGATAGAAATAGAGATAATAAATTTTTCCTTTATTATGCTAGTCCTCTACCCCATCTGCCCCTTCAGGCACCAAAAAAGTGGGTAGATTATTATAGAGAAAAATTAGGAGAAGAAAAGCCCTATATAGGAGATGAGGGTTATTATCCGAATCAATTTCCCAAGGCTACTTATGCTGGGATGATTTCATATTTAGACGAACAAGTGGGGGAAATTGTAACAAAACTCAAAGAAATTGGAAAATATGAAAATACAATAATTGTTTTTACAAGTGATAATGGTCCAACTCATGTAGCTCAAGTTGATATTGATTTTTTTAATAGTGCTGGGATTTTTTTAAACTCTAAAAAAACCGTAAAAGGTAGTGTTAACGAAGGTGGAATTAGAGTTCCTACAATTGCGACTTGGCCAATGAAAATACAGAGTGGAACAATATCGGATCATCCAAGTACTTTTTACGATTTCTTTGCAACGGTTTCTGATATTATAGGTAATCCACTTTCTAATGAAACCGATGGTATTTCATATTACCCCAGCTTGATCGGAAAAGAACAAAAAGTACACGATTATCTTTATTGGGAATTTCCTGCTTATGGAGGACAACAAGCAATTAGAATTGATAAGTGGAAAGGCATTAAACGCGATCTATTGAAAGGGTCTGCTGACTTACAATTATATGATTTATCTAAAGATCCCAAAGAACTTAATAACCTTGCAATTAATTATCCAGATTTAGTCGATAAAATGGAAAAATTATTAAAAGAAGCGCATACAAAAGCTACAATCCAAAAATTTAATATCCCTGTCCTTGACCAATGATCAATTTTACTCAATTATTAAATATTATATAGATTATGAAATTAAAATTAAATCTATTATTAATATCGCTTTTAATAATAAGTTCTTGTAACTCGAATTTATCTGAAAAACCAGATAAGCCTAATTTTATAATTTTTATAGCTGATGATATTAGTTGGGATGACTTTGGATGTTATGGAAATAGTTTTGTTCAAACACCAAATATTGATAAACTTTCATCAGAAGGAATCATGTTTAGCAACATGTATCTAACAACAAGCTCCTGCAGTCCTAGTAGAAATTCTATTATGACTGGAAGATATCCACACAACACAGGGGCTCCAGAGCTACATACTGAGCCACCGCTAGATATGGTAAGTTTAGCTCAAGAATTAAAGAATAGTGGATATTTCACTGTATCATCAGGTAAATTCCATATGGGAGATTATGTAAGAAAGGGGTTTGATTTGATTTATGAAGGTAAAAAAATAACTGGGTTAGGTGGAGAGGAAAAATGGGTTAGTTCTATTGAAGAAAGACCAAAAAATAAACCATTTTTTTTATGGTATGCATCTCATGATGCACACAGAGATTGGGGTGAAAATGACTTTTCTGGTACTCATGATATTGAAAAACTAACCCCTCCTGAATATCTGATTAATGACAATTCTACAAGATTAGACTTGGCTAATTATTATGATGAGATTAAAAGATTTGATCATTCAATTGGGGAAGTGATAGCAACACTGAAAAAGGAGAATATTTATGATAATACTTTTATAATTGTAATGGCAGATAATGGGAGACCATTTCCTCACAGTAAAACTCGATTGAATGATCAAGGGGTTAAGACTCCTTTTATTTTATCATTTAAAAATGGAAATATAACTGGTAAGACTAGCAGTCTAGTCAGTTCAATTGATATTGCCCCTACAATTTTAGATTTTGCTGGAATTAAGGTTAATCAAAGTTTTCAAGGTAATAGTTTTAAAAATCTTTTAGAAAAACCCGATAAACCATTCAGAAACTATGTTTTTGCAGAACATAATTGGCATGATTTTGAGTCTCATGGAAGAATGGTGAGAAATAAAAACTTTATGTTAATTGAAAATAACAGAACCCAATTTGCTCATTTAGGCCCTCTAGATGCATTAAACAGTGAATCCTATTTTAGTCTCTTAGAAAAAAAGGAATCAGGAGAAATTTCAGAAATTCAAAGTGAAATATTCATAAGTCCAAGACCAAAAGAAGAGTTTTATAATATGCAAAATGATTTTTTTCAAAGAAAAAATTTAATTAACAATAAAGAAACTCAAATTGAAATAAATAATTTAAGAAATATATTATCTGAGTGGAAATCAGAAACTGGCGATTCAAATCCAGATCAAATAACAAAACATTGGTATAAAAGGACTCCTGGCCCACTAAAAGCGAGAAATAATTTAGATTCATCTATAGAATTATTAAAGACCCCCTTTCATGGTATAAGAGGAGAATTTCCTGGAGTATCAAACAATGCTACTCAAATTAACAATAAAGGTCCTTTCTAATTAAATATGAAACATATATATAGTATTAAATATCTTCTTATTGCAATCCTATATGTGACTGTTATGAGATCACAATCTGAAAACGAAACGCAAAAACTAAATGTACTTTTTATTGTCGCTGATGACTTAAATTGTGATATTGGTGCATATGGCAATGAAAAAGTTATAACCCCAAATATTGATAAACTTGCAAAAAACGGAGTCTTATTTGGGAATGCTCATAACCAATACCCTTGGTGCGGTCCCTCTAGGGCCTCTTTTATGACAGGGTTATATCCAGATCAAACTAAGATGAAAAAATTAAGGCTTTATTTAAGACAAGCTATTCCTGAGGTAATTACTATTGGTCAAAAATTTAGACAAGAAAATTATCACTCAGTCAGGATAGGTAAAATTTTTCATTATCATAATCCAAGAGATATAGGCACAGCAGGACACGATGACAGCTATACCTGGGATCAAACTGTAAATCCTTATGGGAGAGACAAATTAGAAGAATATAAAATTAATACTCTAAAACCAAAAGCATATGGTGGAACTTTGAGTTGGCTTGCTGCAGACGGAACTGATGAAGAACAAACAGATGGTATAGGTGCAAATGAAACGATTAAATTTTTAGATAGGTTTGCTAAAAGTGGAGAAAACTTTTTTCTTGCTTACGGTCTTTACAGGCCTCACACGCCATATGTTGCTCCTAAAAAATATTATGATTTATATAAAACTAATGAAATAGAAATTCCTACTAGCTCCGAGGAATATTTAAAATCAATCCCAATTCCTGCAGCTGTAAGTGTAAGAGAAAAAGGGAAGATTCAAAATAATTTAGATCTTAACACTGCCCAAACAATTAAGGAAGCATATTATGCAACAACTAGTTTTGTTGATGCTCAAGTGGGGAGAGTTTTAAATAAATTAAAAGAGACAGGGTTAGATAAAAATACGATTGTAGTATTCACCTCAGATCATGGTTATCATTTAGGAGAACATGGGCATTGGCAAAAACGTACACTTTTTGAGAATGCAACTAGAGTACCATTAATTCTTTCTGGTCCAGGAATAAATAAAAATCAAAAAACAAACGATGCTCCAATCGAACTAATTGATATTTATCCAACTTTAATGGACCTTGTTGGTATGAAAACACCAGAATTCGTGTCTGGCAAGAGTTTTGCTCCAATCTTAAAAGATTCTTCTGCTAGAGTTAGAACAAGTGCTCTTACTGAATTAGGAGTTTCTTTAAATAGTAAATCTAAAGTTCAAGGATACACAATTAAAACTGATCGTTACAGATTAACACAGTGGGGTGATAACGGAAGTCATGGTTATGAACTTTATGATCATATGTTTGACAAAAAAGAACTTAAAAATCTTTCTGATATTGAATCATATAAAAAAATTCAAGATTCTCTTAAAATTGTAATTAACAACCGAATTGTTGAAGCAAGAAAAATTCCAAAAGGATTGGGTGAACAAATTGATAATGCTAAAGAGTGGAAAGAGCCTAAGTGGATTCATTCACGACCAAAATAATTATAGATTAATACCATATGAGACTTTTTATTTGCATCTGTTTGGGGTTATTTATTAATTCATGTTCTAAAATAGAAAATCTTGAAAAACCGAACATAATTTTAATAATGACAGATGATCAAGGTTGGGGTCAAACAGGTTATTATAACCATCCGGCACTTAAAACACCCAACCTTAACGAAATGGCAAGAAACGGTATCCGTTTTGATCGTTTTTATGCAGGTGCTCCTGTATGTTCCCCTACAAGGGCATCAGTTCTAACAGGAAGGGTAAATGACAGAACTGGTGTGTTTGACCACGGATACGCTCTTAGAACTCAAGAAAAAACTATTGCTCAAGCTTTAAAAAAAGTAGGATATTCCACTGGACATTTTGGAAAGTGGCATTTAAATGGTTTGAGGGGTCCCGGTGCACCTATTTTAAAAGATGATGCTTATAGTCCAGGAAAATTTGGATTTGATTATTGGTTATCTACAACAAATTTTTTTGATATAAATCCATTAATGAGTAAAAACGGTGAATTTGTAGATTTAAAAGGAACTTCTTCAAAAGTAATTTTTGATGAAGCTCTGAGATTTATTAAAAAAAACGAAGAAACCAAGTCTCCTTTTTTTGCAGTGATTTGGGATGGTTCACCACACGATCCATGGCTAGCAAATGATAATGATAAAAAATCATTTCAAAACTTAGATCAAAAAAGTCAAAATCATTATGGAGAATTAGTTGCATTTGATAATAATCTTGGCATTTTTAGAAAGAGATTAAGAGAAATGAATGTTTCAAATAATACCATTATATGGTTTTGTAGTGATAACGGAGGATTGAAAAATATAAATCCAGAAACAGTAGGTGGATTAAAAGGCTTTAAAGGTTCTATATGGGAAGGGGGTATTAGAGTACCTGCAATAATTGAATGGCCATTAATGATTAAAAAAAAGCAAACTACTGCTTATCCAGCATCAACAATGGATATCTTCCCTACAATTGCTGATATTGCTCAGATAGATAAAGTTGACATGATCCAGCCCATTGATGGAATTAGTCTGTTACCAATTATAAATTCAAATTTTGAGAAAAGAGAGATTAAAATTCCATTTAGATTCAAAGATAAGGGTGCACTGATCGATAATAATCTAAAGCTAATAGCTACGAGTTTGATAAACGAAGAATTTGAATTATATGATTTAGAAAATGATCCAAAAGAATCTAATAATCTTGCAAATATCAAACCTGAATTATTTAAAATTATGAAAAGCGAGTATTTAGAATGGTCCTTATCTGTTGATTTAAGCGTCTTAGGTAGAGATTATCCGGAAAATACTCTATTAGACCAACCAGAACGTCATTTTTGGATGACAGATGATAGGTATAAACCTTACCTAGATGAATTTATTAGACGTCCAGAATACGAAAAAAGAATAAAAAGAACGAAATAAGGTTTATGGATCTAACATTATAAATTATAATATTAAATTTAAATATATGATACAACTATATATAACACTATTAACTGGTTTGATTTTTAACACTAGTTATAAACCATCTTATGAAATTGAGCAAAATTTAAAACCAAATTTTATTGTTGTTTTTGTAGATGACATGGGATATGGAGATTTAGGATGTTATGGGCACCCAACAATTAACACTCCAAATCTAGATAAAATGGCCTACGAAGGTCAAAAATGGACTCAGTTCTACTCTGCGTCAAGTGTTTGTACTCCTAGTAGAGCAGGATTATTAACTGGTAGACTTCCAATAAGAAATGGAATGATTGGAAAACAAACTAGAGTTCTTTTTCCAAATTCAAAATATGGATTACCAGATTCTGAAATTACTATTGCAGAAAAATTAAAAGAAAGTGGTTATAAAACTGCCGCAATAGGAAAATGGCACTTGGGGCATAAAAAAGAATATCTTCCTCTTCAACATGGATTTGATTATTATTATGGTATACCATATTCAAATGATATGGATAGAATTAATAGTGAAACATGTTGTCCTGGGTCACAATATTGGCAGAAATATGAAAATCAGAAACCAAAATCAACTAATTATAATGTGCCTTTAATCGAAAATAATGAGATAATTGAAAGACCAGCTGATCAAACTACTATAACTAAAAGGTTTACAGATAAAGCAGTTGAATTTATAAAAAATAATAAAGAAGATAATTTTTTTATTTACTTGGCGCACAACTTACCTCATACCCCCCTTTTCGCTTCAGATAATTTTTTAGGAAAAAGTAAAAGAGGGCTATATGGAGACGTGATTGAAGAAATTGATCATGGAATAGGATTAATAATAGAAGAATTAAAGAAAAATAATCTCGATAAGAATACAATTGTAGTTTTCACCTCTGACAATGGACCCTGGCTGCCGTTTGAAACTCATTCTGGGTCTGCAGGGCTTTTAAGAGAGGGAAAAGGAACTACTTGGGAGGGAGGTCAAAGGATTCCTGGAATATTCTGGGGAAATGGAATAAAACCAGGAGTAATTAATGATTTAGGATCAACAATGGACATCTTTCCTACTCTATTAGAAATGTCAAATACAAGTATGGTTTATGACAGAATAATGGATGGCGTTAGTATAAAAAATACTTTATTAAAACATGAACCATCTAAAAGAGAAACAATTTTTTACTATCGTTCAAGAGAAATTTATGCAATAAGGTATGGGGAGTATAAGGCTCACCTAATCACTCAAGGTGCTTATAATTATCCTAAAGGGAGTGATAGAAAAATTATTTTAGATAAACCATTACTTTATAATTTAAATATTGATCCCTCAGAAAAATATAATGTTGCAGATAAAAATCCTGAAATTTTAGTCGAGATAAATAAGATATTAGAAAAACATAAAAAAAATCTTAAGGCCCCAAATGATCTACTTAAAGACAGAGAATTCGGGAGTTAGAATATTATTAAAAAATACTTTTAAGAAAAATGATTTTAAATTTTAATACAAGTTTTACTTTAAAAAAGAAGTTTAAATTTTCAATATATCCAATATTCTGTTTATTTCTTTTTGTCTCTTGCGATCAAGAAGAAAAAGCAACTATAAGCCCAAATATTATTTGGTTGGTTGCAGAGGATCAATCATCAGAGTTTTTTCCTATGTATGGTGATTTAACAACTAAATTACCTTACCTCTCTAGTTTAGCAAAAGATGGTGTGGTTTATACTAATGCTTATTCTCCAGTTCCTGTTTGTGCACCAGCAAGAAGTGCTTTAATTAGTGGACTTTATCCTACATCATTAGGAACCCATAACATGCGAACATATAATGCATATAATAAAGAAAATCAGCCCAGTATGGGAATTCCTAGTTACTCCCCTGTTGTTCAATCAGGTGTAAAAATGTTTCCAAGATACTTACGCGGTAAAGGCTATTACACAACAAATAACCAGAAAGAAGATTATAATTTTAAAAAAACAGAAGGTGTTTGGGATGAAAGTAGCTCGAAAGCTCATTGGAAAAATCGTAAACCTAATCAACCTTTTTTTGCAGTCTTTAATTTTGGAATCACTCACGAATCTCAAATTTGGAGGCAAGGAGATCAGCCGCTTCTAGTAAAGCCAGAAACACTTCCTGTTCCACCAATTTTTCCAAATACTCCTGAGGTAAGAAAAGATTTAGCGGTAAACTATAGTAATTTAATCAGGCTTGACAGTCAAATTGGTAAAGTAATTGAACAACTCAAAGCAGAAGGTCTTTATGAGAATAGTATCATCTTTTTTTATGGAGATCACGGTGGGCCATTTCCACGTTATAAAAGAGCACTTTATGAAACAGGAATTAAAGTACCTCTTATAATAAAATTTTCAGGACAAAATAAGGCCGGTTCTATAAATGACGACTTTATAAGCTTTATAGACTACGCCCCCAGTGTTCTTTCTTTGGCTAATATAAAGCCCCCAAGTATTATGCAGGGTAAAGCTCAATTTGGCTCATATAAATCAGATAAAAAATCAGAATTTATATTTGCTTCCTCAGATCGTTTTGATGAGCAAGTCGATCGATTAAGATCTGTTCGCTTTGGTACTTTTAAGTATATAAGGAACTTTAATCCTGAAATAAGTAATGCTCTACCCGTTTCTTATCGAGAGCAGATGCCAATGATGAAACACTTAAATAAGTTGTGGGACGCAAATGAACTAGAAGACAATGCTTCATTGTGGTTTAAAACACCTAAACCAAATGAAGAATTATATAACCTTGAAAATGATCCGTATGAATTAAAA
>Ga0233397_1000150_pt1 | contig 34525 bp, 40 predicted proteins | sample 35DmetaG_FD_189957 | JGI IMG/M metagenome (GOLD analysis project Ga0233397, IMG submission 189957) | Seawater microbial communities from Monterey Bay, California, United States - 35D | ecosystem: Environmental > Aquatic > Marine > Coastal | place: USA: California | collected 2016-10-20
TGTATTTTCTTGTGTTCATGCCTTTATTAGGTAAATTTGAACATTTTTTACTTACTTTCCAAAAGTAGTCTTTTGTGGGCTTTTGTTTAAGCCCACTTTTAAAAAAATTTCTGTTGTATGCCTACTGGGGTGTAGCCAAGTGGAAAGGCAGTCGCTTTTGATGCGACCATTCGGAGGTTCGAACCCTTCCACCCCAGAAAATATTTATCTTTTACAAAGAAAACTGCAGAATAAATAAGTCATTGAAAATACATTGGTATCCATTGGGATGGGGTAATCTACATTAAAAAAAGACTTTGTACAATCACTAAATGCTACAACGGGGATATTTAATAATTGTGCTTCTTTCAGAATCGACTCGTTTCCTACTAACTGAAATAAAACTAAAACATCAGGTCTACTTTTTAGAAGCGTTAACCCTTCTAACTTTTTTTTTTGTTTCAAGTATTTTGGAAATACAATTTTCTTTTTTTTTAAGAATGCGCCAAAATATTGGTCACAGTATTGGAAAGATTTAATAGTTGTTTGAAAACCGTTCCAGTTTGTAAGCAAACCTGGAATCCAATATTCATTGGAATAGGGTTGATTTAAGTTTAAAGCAGTCTTTTTTGTTAAAAAAGATAACTTTGGATTGTTATTAATAAATAAAATTGTTTTCTTATCTTGTTGGAGAGATCTTAGAAAAATAATAGCTTTTTTGAGTAATAAAGTACTTTTTTCTGTATCAACGACCGCTAAATGATTACGAAACCCGTCGATGAGGTCAAAAAGTTGAGGATTCACTTTATTTGAAACATATTGAGGTCTTTGTGCAAACTTTTCAAATTTTGCTGTCATAAATTTTTTGTTTTTTTTGTTTAGAAGTGGATTTGAACCACCGACACAAGGATTTTCAGTCCTTTGCTCTAACCAACTGAGCTATCTAAACATTTTAAAGACCAAGAAAATCTAATCAAATGTATTTATTGTTAGTTTTTTTACCATTTTTTGGTTTTCTTTTAGTAACCTTATTTGGACGTTTTTTCGGCTATAGAGGTGCACCTTTAGTCACTACCTTTGCTGTATTGTGCTCATCAGTTCTATCTTTTATTGCACTTTATGAGGTAGGGATTTGTGGGAGTCCTTGCTATATTCAACTATTACCTTGGTTCCAAACTGAAATGTTTGTTGCTTCTTGGGGATTTATGTTTGATAGCTTGACTGTTATTATGTGTGTTGTTGTCACCTTTGTAAGTAGTTTAGTACACATTTACTCTATTTCTTATATGGGTGAAGATCCACATTTACCGAGATTCATGTCTTATCTCTCAGTTTTTACATTTTTTATGCTCATGTTAGTTACCTCGGATAATTTTATTCAAATGTTTTTTGGGTGGGAAGGTGTAGGTGTCGCATCGTATTTATTAATTAACTTCTGGTATACAAGACTTCAAGCAAATAAATCAGCAATTAAAGCGATGTTAGTTAATCGAGTCGGTGATTTTGGTTTAGCTTTAGGTATCATGGGGGTTTTCCACATTTTTAAAGCTGTTGATTTTGAAACTGTATTTGCTTGTGCATCTCAGTTTGCTGATCATTATTTTGTTTTTTTTCACATGGAAGTACATACATTAACTTGTATTAGTCTATTACTTTTTGTGGGTGCGATCGGAAAGTCAGCTCAATTAGGTCTCCATACATGGTTACCAGATGCAATGGAAGGTCCAACTCCTGTGTCGGCTTTGATTCATGCAGCAACGATGGTCACAGCTGGAGTATTTCTTTTAGCAAGATGTTCACCTTTAATTGAGTACTCATCTCAAGCGTTAGTGATTATTACTTTATTAGGAGCATCCACAGCTTTCTTTGCAGCGACCACCGGTGTTGTTCAAAATGATTTAAAGCGAGTGATTGCTTATTCGACATGTAGTCAGTTAGGGTATATGATTTTTGCTTGCGGTATTTCACAATATGCCGTGGGGGTATTTCATTTAATGAATCATGCCTTCTTTAAAGCTTTACTCTTTTTAAGTGCGGGTTCTGTGATCCACGCCCTCGGTGACGAGCAAGATATGCGAAAAATGGGTGGTTTAGTAAAGCTCCTTCCTTTTACCTATTCAATGATGGTCTTGGGTTCGCTTGCTTTAGTTGGGTTTCCTTATCTTACAGGTTTTTATTCAAAAGATGTTATTTTGGAAGTTGCTTATGCTAAATACACGTTAAGTGGTAATTTTGCTTATTGGTTAGGAACTGTTTCAGCATTACTCACCTCTTATTATTCATTTAGACTGCTTTATTTAACGTTCTTAGCGTCACCTCAAATGTTAAAATCTTCACTTAAAAATGTACACGATGCACCATTTTTAATGGGGTTTTCATTGTGTTGTTTAGCTGTCGGAAGTATCTTTGGTGGATTTATGGCGAAAGATATGATGATTGGGTTAGGGACAAATTTCTGGGGAAATGCGTTATTTACCCTCCCAACAAATACTTTACTTATTGAATCGGAATATATTCCACAAGCTGTAAAATTTGTACCAATTATTTTTAGTTTATTAGGCGCTCTTTTTGCTGTAAATTTAAATGGTTTAAGCAGTTCTTTTTCTTATTACTTGAAAACAAGCTTCATTGGTAAACAAGTATACATTTTTTTAAATAAGCGTTGGTTATTTGATAAAGTCTACAATGATTTTGTCGCCTTACCAAGTTTGAATTTTGGATATAAAATCTCATTCCAGCTTTTGGATAAAGGATTCTTAGAAATGTTCGGACCAACTGGAATTATTCAACAATCTTTTTTTATGAGAAAGTTTGTGAAAACAATCCAAACAGGATCTATTTACCACTATGCATTTATGATGTTTGTCAGTTTAACCCTGATTCTCGCTTTTTTCTTACTTGCAACAACGAATGTAGGATTACTTTTTGATTCAAGAATTCTTGTTTTATTGTTTTTAAGTTTTTTTTGGTTAAGTGAAAAATAAAGCTGTTGCGTGGCATAGTCCACGCAACATCTTAAAAACATTGAAAAATCTATGTTTACTCAAAATATTCTTTTTTGCCTACTTTGTCTACCTGTAGTTGGTGCTTTAGGAATTTTATTTTTCCCCAAAAAAGCTGTCAGACAAATGAAACTCTTTGCTTTAAACGTTTCTTTATGTAACTTTCTTTTATCTTTAAATCTTTGGATTTTTTTTGATAATTCGAGCGCAAAATTTCAATTTGTACAACAGATGGATTGGTTTTCTTTTTTCAATATGAATTTTTATATTGGAATTGATGGAATTTCTTTATTTTTTATTTTATTAACTACTTTTTTAGTTCCTATTTGTTTACTTATTAGTTGGCAGTCTGTAAATCATCTTGTAAAAGAGTTTTTAGTCGCGTTTTTGTTTCTGGAGACTTTTATGATTGCAGTTTTTTGTATGCTTGATTTATTACTCTTTTATGTATTTTTTGAGAGTGTTCTTATTCCAATGTTTTTAATCATTGGAGTGTGGGGTTCACGCGAACGAAAAATTCGAGCTGCTTACCAATTTTTCCTTTACACACTGATCGGTTCTCTTTTCATGCTTTTAGCTATCTTATTAATTTATTTTCAAGTAGGGACCACGGATTTACAAGTGCTCAGTACTGTAGAATTTAGTGAACGACGACAATTTTTTTTATGGGCAGCTTTTTTCTTATCATTTGCTGTAAAAGTGCCTATGATTCCTTTCCATATTTGGTTACCTGAAGCTCATGTTGAGGCGCCAACTGCAGGATCCGTGATTCTTGCAGGGATTCTACTAAAACTCGGAACTTATGGTTTTTTAAGGTTTTCAATTCCTTTATTTCCTGAAGCGACTGTTTACTTTACCCCGTTAATTTATACTTTAAGTGTTTTAGGTATTATTTATGCATCTTTCACAACTTTACGACAGATTGATTTGAAAAAAATTATTGCTTATTCATCGGTCGCACATATGGGTTTCGTCACTTTAGGACTCTTTAGTCTCAATGCTCAAGGAATTGAAGGTGCCATTTTATTGATGCTCAGTCATGGTTTTGTTGCCTCAGCTTTGTTTCTCTGTATTGGTATTCTGTATGATCGAACACATACAAGGTTAGTAAGATATTACGGTGGCTTAGTCCAAACAATGCCTTTATTCTCCTTTTTCTTTTTTGTGTTTACTCTAGGAAATCTAAGTTTACCTGGAACAAGTAGTTTTGTAGGTGAGTTTTTAATTTTATTAGGGGTCTTTCAAACAAATACTTTTATTGCGACTTTGGCAGCCACTGGTATGATTCTTGGAGGTGCGTACTCTATTTGGCTTTATAATAGAGTTGTATTTGGGAATTTAAAACCTGTGTATTTAAACCAATTTGCAGATGTGAATCGAAGAGAGTTTTTTATCCTCCTTCCTTTTGTTGTTTGTATTTTTTGGATGGGTGTGTACCCTTCAATCTTTTTAGAATCTTTCCACTTTTCAGTGGCTAATATTCTTCAAAATACTCGAATCTAAACGTAAGGGTGCAATGTACATTGCACCTTTAAAGCTTTTAAACAAAAACTTAGATTTACTAGAAATTTGATATTTATGCAATTTTTCGAAAACGATTTTTACGGAATTCTTCCAGAACTTTTCTTACTTTTGTCTTCTCTGAGTTTACTTATGTTTGGAGTTGTCTATTCGACTTCAAAAGAACATGGAAGTCCTTCACTCATGAAAGTCATGAGTTGGGCAAGTGTCCTGTGCTTAGTGTTGACCGGGTTTCTTTTATTGAATACGCCTTGTAATTCAATGATTTTTTTCTCTCAAAGTTTACTTCTTGACGAATTAAGTGTTTTCTTTAAAATTTTAATTTTAGTTGGAAGTGTTTCCTCAATTTTAATGTCATTTCAGTATTTTGAAACTGAACGTATGCAAAATTTCGAGTATTTGATTTTGATTTTATTATCAACATTGAGTATGTTTTTATTAGTATCTTCATATGATTTAATTTCAATGTACTTAGCAATTGAAATGCAAAGTTTATGTTTTTACGTTTTGGCAGCTTCTCAGAGAAATTCTGAGTTTTCAACTGAAGCAGGTCTTAAATATTTTCTTTTAGGTGCATTTTCTTCTGGTGTGTTCCTTCTTGGGTGTTCATTTTTATATGGAATTACAGGGCTGACAAATTTTGAATCTTATGCATTATTTTTCTCTCAGGAATCTCAAATTCAACAGACGACTGAATGGGTATTTGTACAAATTGCTTTAATTTTTATTTTACTCGGTTTCTTTTTTAAACTCAGTGCAGCGCCATTTCACTTTTGGGCTCCAGATGTATATGAAGGGTCGCCAACATCTGTGACCGCATTTTTCTCAATTGTGCCAAAAACTTCAATTTTCGGTATTTTTATTAAACTTTTTTTTCTAAGTTTTTATGAGCTTTCTATCTTGTGGCAACCATTATTGATTGCAAGTGGTATTTTCTCACTACTCGTAGGTGCTTTTGGTGCTTTTGCGCAAAAGAAAGTTAAAAGATTACTTGTATATAGCTCAATTGGGCATTTAGGTTATATGTTTCTTGGTTTAAGTTGTTTAAGTATTGAAGGGTTACAATCGATGCTTGCATATTTAGTTTTTTATATTTTAATGACGACCCACGTTTTTGCTTGTGTCCTTTCACTCAAAGATGTAAAAACTGGGCAAAGAATCCGTTACTTAGAGGATTTAAAATATCTTTCACAAAATCAACCTTTACTGGCATTAGCATTTGTTTTTAACTTTTTTTCAATGGCCGGGATTCCACCTTTAGTTGGTTTTTGTGCAAAGTTTTACGTTTTTTTTGCTGCATTAAGCTCGTCTTTGTACTTTTTTGTAGCAATGGCTTTATTCAGTAGTATTGTAAGTTGTTTTTACTATCTAAGATTTATTAAATTTATGTATTTTCATAAGGAAGTGAGTTCTTCAGTCATGTTCATGATTATGGATGAACAAAAAGCATGGCTTATTTCTGTCACTTCGTTTTTTTTAATTTACTTATTTTTTTTCCCAACGACAATCTTCTTATGGTCTGAAAAAGTTGCTTTACTTTTTCTAAGTTAGTGAGGATAAGGACAGAATCTGTCCTTATCTTATATAAATTATAGACCTCCCCACCAATAAATAGCTACAAATAAAAATAACCAAACAACATCAACAAAGTGCCAATACCAAGCGGCAGCTTCAAAACCAAAGTGTTGATGCGTTGAAAACTGATTTGCAAGCAGTCTTAGCAAACAGATCAATAAAAAAATAGTTCCAATAAATACATGAAACCCATGAAATCCTGTTGCCATGAAAAAAGTTGAACCATAAATACCATCTGTGATCGTAAATGGTGCTTCGATATATTCCACAACTTGGAAGCCAGTAAAAATAGCTGCAAGTAAGATTGTAAGACATAAACTAATCATTCCTTGAGTTTTTTGTCCAGCTAAGATTGCATGATGTGCCCATGTGACGGTGGCCCCTGAACTTAAAAGAATTAAAGTATTTAAAAAAGGGATTTCCCATGGATTTAATACATCAATCCCTTTTGGTGGCCAAACAGCCCCAATTTCAATGGTCGGTGCTAAACTCGAGTGAAAAAATGCCCAGAAAAATGCAAGAAAAAACATAATTTCTGAAACAATAAATAAAATCATACCAGACTTAAGTCCAGCTTGCACTGTTGTGGTGTGATGGCCTTGGTAAGTCGCTTCACGGATAATATCTCTCCACCAAACAAACATAGTGTAAAGAATCATTAAAAATCCAGTTGCAGCTAAAGAGTCTCCACCAATATAACCATGCATGTACATGACTCCACCAAATGTGGTGACAAGTGCCGCAAAAGACGCAAGAAATGGCCATGGACTTGGATCCACTAAATGAAAAGGATGTTTTTGTTGGTTCATAATAATTTTTTTTTCAAAGTGTTTTGTGGAAGAATTAAATTTCTTCTAATTTGTTTGAAACCCAATTTAAATAATCATCCAATTGAACCCCTTCGACAACAATTGGCATAAATCCATGATTTGCACCACAAATCTCGCTACATTGTCCATAAAAGACACCTTCACGTTTTAAAAATAACGAAGTTTGATTTAATCGACCAGGGACTGCGTCACATTTCACACCAAGAGCTGGAACTGCCCAACTATGGAGAACGTCAGCAGCAGTAATAATAACACGAATATGGGTTTGCACTGGTAAGACAACACGATTATCCACTTCGAGTAAACGAAGTTGGCCTAATTCTAAATCATCTTCAGGAATCATGTAACTATCAAAAACAATTGACCCATCTTCTGAAACACTGTAATCAGAATACTCATAGGTCCAATACCATTGATGCCCAATTACTTTTAAAGTTAATGAAGGATCCACGATCTCATCCATTGAATATAAAAGAGCAAAAGAAGGGACAGCAATAATCATTAAAATAAAACTTGGAGTCACCGTCCAAACAATTTCAAGGAAAGTTCCGTGAATAATTTTACTTGGGACTGGGTTTTTTGTCCAATGAAAATGCCATAACGTTCTTAAAAGCATCCAAACAACAAAGACTAAGATCACAATCATGAAAAAACAAATATCATTATGTAAATCTTGAATTCCTTGTGCAATAGGTGAAGCTGGGTTTTGGAAACCAAATTGCCATGCTTGTGGAGCATCACAAAAAGCTACACTTAAAAGAAAAGTAGAAACAAAGTTTGAAAGGAACAACATATAGATAGATCTTTTTTGTCAAACAAAATCTCCCTAGGTTGGAATCGAACCAACGACCGAATGGTTAACAGCCATTTGCTCTACCGCTGAGCTACTAGAGAAAAATGGAAAGAAGAGATTCCATGAAACCTCTTCTCTTTTTATTTATTTTAATGTCCTGATTTTGTGAACAGTTTGTGCAAAGTCGCGCGCGTTTTGTTTAAAAACTTCTTGACGCTTCACGTCACGATGTGGATTTAATGTTAACATAATAGCGCCAATCATAGAAATCAAGAGAATAAGACTTGCAACTAAAAAAAAATAAAAATAATAAGTATATAACACTTGACCGAGTGCTTCCACCGGTGTTTTTGAATTAATAAATGTGGGCCAAATCAAATAATCTACGTTTTGTGGATTAAACTGATCGAAGTTTTGAATTTCCTCGAAAAAATTATGTGAATAAGCTTTAAATTTTTGCGAAAATTCAGAGGTGGTGAGGCCGTAAAAAAGAAATGCAATGAGAGAGAAAAAATAAAATTGTAAAGTTAAACTTGTTGTATTCAATGATGAGAAATTTTGCAGTTGAAGTGGCACAAATTCTTGGTTAAATAAAAAATAAAATTCAATAAAAAAAATGAATCCAATAAAACCACCAATGGGTAAATAATGAAAAATACTTTCTTGAACTTCAGCAATTTTAATATTTAACATCATCACAACAAAAAGAAAAAGCACTGCAATGGCTCCAACGTATACAATTAAAAAGATTAAAGCAAAAAAATCTAAATTGAGTAAAAGGAGAAGACCTGCAGAATTACAAAATACCAAAATTAAAAAAAGAACTGAATATACGGGATTTTTTGACCGAATCACCATAAAAGCCGAAAACAGTACAAAAAACGAAAAAAACAAAAACAAAAATGTTTCGCCCATAGATATTTTTTTTTCAAAGGTCATTAAGAAAAAAGAACACACTCTTTTCTTTCCTGACATTAAAAAATTTATGATTATGTATTTTTCACCACTTGAGCAATTTACGATCATTTCTTTGATCCCATTTCATTTAGGAAATTTTTATTTTTCTTTTACAAATTCAGCTCTTTTTTTTCTATTATCAACAGGGGCTTTTATTTTTTTATGTTCACTTGTTTTTGTTAAAGGTGGGACTTTAGTACCAACCCCATGGCAATCACTAATTGAATTAATTTACGAATTCGTTGTGAGTCTCGTTTCAGAACAAATTGGAAAGAAAGGAGTTCAATATTTCCCTTTTGTATTCACACTTTTTACTTTTTTACTTTTAAGTAACTTAATTGGTATGATTCCATACAGTTTTACAACAACAAGTCATTTTGTCATTACTTTTACATTATCATTTTGTGTTTTCATTGCAATGACATTAATTGGATTTCAGACACACGGTCTCCATTTTTTCAGTTTTTTACTTCCACCTGGTGCTCCTTTAATTTTAGCGCCTGGTTTAGTTGTCATTGAATTAGTTTCATATTGCTTCCGTGGAATTAGTCTTGGTGTTCGACTTTTTGCAAACATGATGGCTGGGCATACATTAGTAAAAATTCTCAGTGGATTTGCTTGGAGTATGCTTTCATTAAGTGGAGTACTCAAAGCTGCAGCGGCTATTCCGTTTTTAGTTGTTTTTGCTTTAATGTTTTTAGAAGTCGGTGTTGCTTGCTTGCAAGCGTATGTATTTACAATTTTAACTTGTATTTACTTGAATGATGCTATCCATCTTCACTAATTCTTTGATGGGACTGATTTTTTTGGTCCCATTTCTTAAAAAGCGAAAATAGCTCAATGGTAGAGTATAGCCTTGCCAAGGCTAAAGTTGAGGGTTCGAATCCCTTTTTTCGCTTGGGCTTAAGTAGACTTGAACTACTGACTTTACGCTTATCAGGCGTATACTCTAACCAACTGAGTTATAAGCCCATTCCATACATGCCTGGAAAGATTCGAACTCTCAACTTTCAGATTCGTAGTCTGACACTCTATCCAATTGAGTTACAGGCATTTCCAGGAGAAAAGGGATTCGAACCCTTAACCTTTGGTTTTGGAGACCACTGTTCTACCGTTGGAACTATTCTCCTTTTTGTCCCTTTCGTCTAACGGTGAGGACATCGCTTTTTCATGGCGAAAACACGGGTTCGATTCCCGTAAGGGATAAGAAAAAAATAAAGTTATGATTTTCTTTCTTTTAACAAGTTTAATTAAAATTTTAACAATTGCTGTACCGTTATTGGTCGCAGTCGCTTACCTTACTTTAGCTGAAAGAAAGGTCATGGGATCCATGCAAAGAAGAAAAGGACCAAACGTCGTTGGATTCTTCGGGATTTTACAACCTTTAGCTGATGGTTTAAAATTATTAGTTAAAGAACCGGTATTACCAAGTAATTCAAATATTTTGCTTTTTTTAGGTGCACCTTTTATGACTTTTTTATTAGCTTTAATTTCTTGGGCTGTGATTCCTTTTGATGAAGGTGTTGTTTTATCGGACCTCAACCTTGGGATCCCTTATATTTTTGCGATTTCATCACTTGGTGTTTATGGGGTCATTATTGCGGGCTGGTCAAGTAACTCGAAGTATGCTTTTTTAGGGGCGTTACGATCGACTGCTCAAATGGTTTCATATGAAGTGTCGCTCGGTCTCGTATTAATTACTGTTTTATTATGTGTTGGTTCACTCAACTTATCAACAATTGTACTTGCTCAAAAACACGTTTGGTTCGGACTTCCATTATTCCCATTATTAGTTTTATTTTTTATTTCATGTTTAGCTGAAACAAACCGTGCACCATTTGACTTACCTGAGGCAGAAGCTGAATTAGTTGCGGGTTATAATGTAGAATATTCATCAATGGGTTTTGCTCTTTTTTTTCTAGGTGAGTATGCGAATATGATTTTTATGAGTGTTCTATGTGCACTTTTATTTCTTGGTGGTTGGTTACCTCCTTTAAATATCTTTCTTTTCTCATGGATCCCAGGGCCATTCTGGCTTGGATTAAAAACTATTTTATTTTTATTTTTTTACATTTGGACGCGTGCAGCTTTTCCAAGGTATAGATATGATCAATTAATGAAATTAGGTTGGAAAGTTTTTTTACCGTTAGCACTCGCTTGGGTAATTTTAGTTGCTGGAACTTTGGTGGCTTTTGATCTTTTACCTTAATTTTTATTGTTTATGAACTTTTTTAAGGTTCATAAACAATAAAAATTACCACCAACGTTGATAAGCAAGAGCCCTGTTTGTTTCAGCTAGTTTATGAATTTCTAATTTTTTTTGTTTTAATTCACTTTCATTTTTATAAGCTGCTAAAATTTCTTGTGATAGGAAATATTCAAAACCATATTGTTTTGTTTTTAAAATTTTCGTTTTGCGTTGTTTTTCTTTGGCTAAATCTAAAATCCAACGGATAGCGAGGTTTTCTTGCTTTTGAGGCTTTTTAGCCCCGGGAATGAATTGACTAATTCCCCCAACTCGAGCTTTTTTAAATTCAAAGCTTGGTTGAATGTTTTTGATTGCTTGTGTAAAAATAATATCTTTAGATACGTCAGGATAAGTACTTTGCACTAAAGAAATTACGTTAAGAAGCAGTTTTTGTGCTCTTTTTTTCTTCCCCTTTTTTAGAATACTCTGCAAAAGTTTTCTAAAAATTGTTGCAGATTCTAAGGTTGGAGTGAACAAAATATCGTGAGTAAAAAGTTTTGACATAAATAATTTATTTTTTTGTTCCATATTTGGATCGTGCTTGTTTTCTCCCCTTTACTCCGTGTAAATCAAAAACTCCCCTAATTACTTTGTACTTAACACCAGGTAAGTCTTTTACTCGACCTCCTCGAACAAGAACGACTGAATGCTCTTGTAAATTATGACCTTCCCCTGGAATATAAGCAATGATTTCGTTTTGGTTTGTAAGTTTAATTTTTGCAATTTTACGAACAGCTGAATTTGGTTTTTTTGGTGATTTTGTATAAACTCTTAAACAAACTCCTTTTTTTTGAGGCGAGTTCATGAGTGCGGGAGTTCTAATTCTCTTTGTTTTATGAACTCTTTGTTGAGTAATTAATTGATTTGTAGTAGGCATACAACAGAAATTTTTTTAAAAGTGGGCTTAAACAAAAGCCCACAAAAGACTACTTTTGGAAAGTAAGTAAAAAATGTTCAAATTTACCTAATAAAGGCATGAACACAAGAAAATACACGAAAAAATACACGGAAGCAAGTTGACCAATTAAAACGTACGGATCTTCGACTGGTTGACACCCAATCCACCCTAATAAAAGACAGTCAGCAACCAATAACCAAAATAACTTTCTGTGTAAAGGTCTGAAACTTGAACTTCGAATTGGTGACGTGTGAATAAAAGGTAACACAAGAAGAGACACAAAAACAAGACCAATTGCAAGAACACCTCCAAGTTTATTTGGAATACTTCGTAAAATTGCATACACTGGTAAAAAGTACCATTCTGGCACAATGTGTGCAGGTGTAGACATTGGATTCGCAGGAATATAGTTATCAGGGTGTCCTAATGCATTTGGTGCAAAGTAAATAAACCATGAGAAAAAAATTGCGAATACAACCCAACCAACTAAATCTTTAAGTAAAAGATATGGATAAAATGGGATTTTATCGACTGTGGCGCTACAACCAAGTGGATTGTTTGACCCATATTGGTGTAAAGCAACAATATGTACAAGACTTGCACCGGCAATAATAAAAGGTAAAAGATAGTGTAAACTGAAAAATCTGTTGAGTGTGGCATTATCAACTGAAAAACCACCCCAAAGCCAATGCGTAATATCTGTTCCTACGACTGGAATTGCACTTGCAAGACTAGTAATTACTGTAGCCCCCCAAAAAGACATTTGTCCCCATGGTAAAACATACCCAATAAATGCAGTTAAGATCATAAGGAGGAGAATCACAACCCCAACAATCCAAACTAATTCTCTTGGACTTGTATAACTTCCGTAATACAGACCTCTAAGTAAGTGTAAATACACTACGATAAAAAACATACTTGCACCGTTTGCATGCATATAACGTAAAAACCAACCACCTTCTACATCTCTCATAATATGCTCCACACTTAAAAAAGCTAGATCAATATGAGGTGTATAATGCATTGCTAAAAAGATACCTGTTAGAATTTGAAGAATAAGGCAAATACCAGCCGTTGACCCAAATCCCCACCAATAACTTAGGTTCGATGGTGTTGGGTAGTCAATTAAATGATCATTGACTGCTGCTAAAAGAGGTTGTTTTAAAAAAGATAATCTTTTCATAAATAATGTTTTTGTTGCGTCATCGGTTAACACAAACTTTGACTGTTTGTTTGTGTGAAAAAAATTTTAGTACGAAAAAGCTGCAATTTTTACAAACCTTACACATTTCGCCTATCAACGTGAGAGTCTTTCACGAAAAAAAAGAATTTGTCTTGAAAAAAGTTTCCCGTTTTATATGCTTTCAACGGTTCTCCTGTCTTAACGTAGCTTCCTGGCAATGCTCGTGGCCGAACAACCAGTCCACCAGAGGTTAAATACTTCCGGTCCTCTCGTACAAAGAAGTAGTTTTCTCAATTCTTGCGCGCACCCCAGGTAGAATCCAAACTGTCTCACGACGTTCTAAACTCAACTCAGGTACCATTTTCATCGGCGAACAGCCGAACCCTTGGGACCTTCTTCAGCCCCAGGATATGATCAGTCAACATCGAGGTGCCAAACAATTCCGTCGATAAGGACTCTTGGGAATTATTAGCCTGTTATCCCTAGCGTATCTTTGATTCGTTAAGCAAAAGCCCTTCCACACGGTACTTTTGGATCACTATGGCCGACTTTCGTCTCTGCTCGACTTGTTTAGTCTTGCAGTCAGGCAAACTTTTACCATTACATTCTACAGAAAGTTTCCAACTTCCATTGAGTTTACCTTCGCACGCCTCCGTTACTCTTTAGGAGGCGACCGCCCCAGTCAAACTGCCTCATTTACACTTTTTTTGAATTCAAATGAGAATGAAGAAACCCAGAAGGTGGTATTTCAAGGGTGTATGGACTCCCACCTTTCCTACATACTTGATTTCTTTCTTCAATGTAAATGTACAGTAAAGATGCATAGGGTCTTCTCGTCTTGGGGCACGATTTCCGCATCTTCACGGAAAATTCAATTTCACTGAGTCCATGCTGGAGACAGTAGGGCAATCGTTACGTCTTTCATGCAGGCCAGGAATTAGCTGGCAAGGAATTTCGCTACTTTATGATTGTTATAGTTACAACCGCCGTTTACTAGGCCTTCAATTCAACTCTTGCAAGTCTTCTCTTAAGCTTCTAGCACCGGGCAGACGTCAGACCCTATACTTCATGTTACCATTTTGCAGAGTCCTAATTTTTTAGTAAAAAGTCGTCACCCTCAATTTTGTGTCACCAATGTTTTGGTTTCCCTTCTTCCTAAGGTACGGGAATATTTTGCCGAGTTCCTTCAGCATGGTTATCTCAACGCCTGAGTCTATTCGACTTGTTCACCAGTGTCGGTTTTGGGTACGGTCATCACACATTAAACCTTTTCCTGAAATCAAACAACAAAAGCACCTATCCAATTTGGTGTCTTTTTTTGTATTCATTTGTCAGTTTAATGAAATTCATCACTTGACTGTTTTCACAGCAAATTTAGAAGCCGAGTCACTCTGCGCTGAACACCAGATCGCAGAAACCCTTGAACTTACGGCGATCATGATTTTCACATGATTTTTCGTTACTCATGTCAGTATACTCACTTTTGAATCCTCCAATATTTTTCACAAAATATCTTCATTGGTTTACAAAACGCTTCGCTACCATGTTTATGTTGCTTCGGTAAATAAGTTGAGCCCCGATACATTGTCAGCGCTTTCTTCCTCGACTAGTGAGCTATTACGCTTTCATTATAAAATGGCTGCTTCCAAGCCAATTTCCTAGTTGTCTTTGGAACAAAACTTCTTTTTCCACTTACTTATTGTTTAAGGACCTTAGCAAACATTCTGGGCTGTTTCCCTTTTGACTTAAAACCTTAGCACTTTAAGTCTGACTGTTTTTCTTTGAGTCATAAAGTATTCGGAGTTTCAAGAAGATCAGTAAGGCTTTGGACCCCCATAGCTTCATGAGTGCTCTACCCCTTTTGACTTTGAACAAACGCTTTACCTCAATAAATTTCGCGAAGAACCAGCTATCTCTAAGTTTGATTGGCCTTTCACCCCTACCCACAAATCATCCGCGCCTATTGCTACAGACGTCGGTTCGGTCCTCCAAAAGAAATTACGCTTTCTTCAACCTGTTCATAGGTAGATCACTTAGTTTCGGGTCAAATGAATCCAACAAAATGCACTTTTAATACTCGCTTTTGCTTCGCCTCCACGTCACCGCTTAAGCAAGCTGAATTCATTTACTCACTGACCCATTATGCAAAAGGTACGCTAAAAAACTGTAAAAGTTCTTTAACTGCTTGTACGTTTCAAGTTTCAGGATCTTTTTCACTCCCTTTTCTAGGGTTCTTTTCACTTTTCCCTCACGGTACTTGTGCACTATCGGTCTCAACAGTATATTTAGACAAAGAAGGTGGTCCTCCTTACATTCAAACAATTTGATTTGTTTTACTTAAAATATAAACAAGTGACAAAAATACTGGACTCTCACCATCTTTGGTCAAGGATTCCACCTTGTTCTGATTGCTTCCAAGTTTACAATGTCTGTTCCGCTTTCTTTCGCCAATACTTACGGAATCTCGGTTGATTTCTTTTCCTAAAGGTACTTAGATGTTTCAGTTCCCTTCGTAAAATAAACTTTTGTGGTTTACCACAGTGGAGATTCACTTGTCTTTGAGGATTCTCTTCAAGTGACTTTTCGCAATTATATACGTCCATATGTGTTGTTGAGCCTAAGCATCCACTTAAAACTTTAGTAATGAGAGGGGGGATTGAACCCCCGACCATCGAGGTATGATTCCGACGTTCTACCAAACTGAACTATCTCATTCATTCTCAACAAGATGTTTGTCGAGAAAATTTTTTTTTGTCATCCAAAGAGGAATCAGCATCGTTTACGGCGTGGACTACCAGGGTATCTAATCCTGTTTGCTCCCCACGCTTTCGCACCTCAGTGTCAGGTTCAAACCAGAAAATTGCCTTCGCTTTAGATATTCCTTCTAATCTCTAAGAATTTAACCTCTCCACTAGAAATTCTATTTTCCTCTTTTGACCTCAAGATGAAGAGTATTGATTGCAAACCCAATGCATCCCATTGGAATGGCACAATCAACTCCAATCATCCACCTACATGCCCTTTACGCCCAATAATTCTGAATAACACTTGCTCCTCCTGTCTTACCGCGGCTGCTGGCACAGAATTTGCCGGAGCTTCTTCTTGAAGTTAAGACATTATCTTGACATCTTCATGAAAGGGCTTTACGATCAATATAACCTTCATCACCCACGCGAAATAGCTGGATCAAGCTTGCGCTCAGTGTCCAAGATTCCTCACTGCTGCCTCCAAATAGAGTCTGGGCCGTATCTCAGTCCCAGTGTGACTGGCCATCCGCTAAGACCAGTAAAAGATCATCGACTTGGTATGCTTTTACCACACCAACTATCTAATCTTACGCAAGCCCATCAAAAAACGATAATCAAATCTTTGAATATTCACGATTCCCATGAATTTTTTGGTAGGTTCTTACGCGTTACTCACCCGTTCGCCATGTTTTTAAAACATTCGACTTGCATGTGTTAAGCTTTCCGCTAGCGTTCATTCTGAGCCAGGATCAAACTCATGAATTCAAAACAAAATATGATACTAAAAAAGGAGTCTATCCAGCTACAGGTTCCCCTACAGCTACCTTGTTACGACTTCACTACAATTATAAACAATACTGTAAAAATATCTACCAGAGTCGAACATCAACAAGTCTTTTTTGTTTCTGGTACTTTTTATGTTAAAACTCAAATAAATGTATTTTTTTGAGTACAATTCACTTTCAGAGTGTGACGGGCGGTGTGTACAAGGCTTAGATACAAATTCACCGTAGCATGCTGATCTACGATTACTAGCGATTCCGACTTCATGGTCTCGAGTTGCAGAGACCAATCTGCACTAAGATGATGTTTAAAGGGTTGCTCCTTGTGACCAAATTGCATCTTTTTGGCATCATCATTGTAGCACGTGTGTAGCCCAATTCATAAGGGCCATGCGGACTTGACGTCATCCTCTCCTTCCTCCTTTATCTCAAAGGCAGTTAGTTCAATGATTCAAAGCAAAGAACCCGAGGGTTGCGTTCGTTCTAGGACTTAACCCAACAGCTCACGCCACGAACTGACGACAGCCATGCAGCACCTGTAGAAAATAAAAAGCACAAAAAATATGCATTCTTTTCTATGTCAAAAATTGGTAAGGTTTTGCGCGTTGTGTCGAATTAAACCACATGCTCCACCGCTTGTGTAAGCCCCCGTCAATTCCTTTGGGTTTTAACCTTGTGGTCGTAGTCCCCAGGCGGCTGATTTCACGCCTTAGCTCACTCTCCGAAAAAAAGACAAAAAAAAATACATTTATGGAAAAAAAGTACAGTGTGCACGATGCAACGCACAGAGAAACATCAGAAAAGAACGTGAAAAAATACCTTAAAGAAGGGTTTCGAAAAAACGAAAAAAGAGGTATTGAATAAGAGCTAAAACTATTTACACACTCAAAAAAGAAATGTTCTATAAAAACCTTTGAAAAGAAATCATGCGTTTTATTTGACAAAGTGGTTTACTAACCAAATAGTAGAAAAATACACTTTTTATGGTACCAATACTTTTCAACAAAAAACTTTCCCTACTGCAGAAGGGGGTTTGTCTCTAGAGACAGAGACTGATAAAGTTTGTTCTGTTGATCGACACAGAGAAGATATGTATTCCATTTCCCAGAGAAATGACTTGAACCCTTTATATGACCTAAACACCTACGTTTTTTAAATACTCCTTTTTGCAAATCTTTCTATGAGTTAAACATTTTTATATATTTTATTGCATATTTTTAAAAGGTTCTTTTTGTGAGCATAGAGTTGTTTATGGTATGCAAAAGAATTATGTATGAAATGCTACATATGATGTGTTTTTTTTTGATGTTTAATCTTTCTCTATGAGGACTGTTTCTTAGGTATGTTCTTCTGTGTAAAATGTGGGCTTGTCTGCAATAGGGAAAGTTTTTTGTGCATGGTTCATGTAAATCCTTTATGTAACGGGTATATTTAAAAACTCTAATGTTTTTCTTTCTTTTTTCTGGTGCAAGAGAGAGATCTTTTATAAAGACCTCTCGTCAAGCATCCTAAAACACAAAATTATTTTGTTAATTGTGCTGGTGATTTAATCGCTGGAATTTCTTCAAAAGTATGAAACGCTGGTGGAGATGTGACTGTCCATTCTAATGTTGGTACAGAGGCATCAGACTCATCAAACTTCCATGGATTTGTTGGGCATTTTTCTGTTCCAGTTAATGTAAGATACACAACATAAAAGAAAAAAACACTTGCCAAAATAGAAAGATACGAACCATAACTACAAACCGCATTCCAGCCTGCAAATGCATCTGGATAATCTGGAATTCTACGAGGCATTCCTGCAAGGCCAAGAAAATGCATTGGGAAGAATGTTAAGTTAACCCCAATAAAAAATAACCAGAAATGGATTTGTCCATAAACTTCTGGATATTGATATCCTGAAATCTTTCCAATCCAATAATAAAATCCTGCAAATAGAGCAAAGACAGCGCCCATGGATAAAACGTAGTGGAAGTGAGCCACGACATAATAGGTATCGTGTAATGCGATATCAATTCCAGCATTCGCAAGCATCACACCTGTAAGTCCACCTACAGTAAATAAAAAAATAAAGCCAACAGCAAAAAGCATTGGTGTTCTTAAATAAAGTGACCCTCCCCATGCGGTTGCAATCCAACTAAAAATTTTAATCCCAGTCGGCACAGCAATAATCATGGTTGCTGCAGTAAAATAGGCTCTAGTATCGACATCTAATCCGACCGTAAACATGTGATGCGCCCATACAATAAATCCTAGGACTCCAATACTGAGCATCGCATAGACCATCCCAAGGTATCCAAAAATAGGCTTTCTTGAAAAAGTACTAATAATATGACTTACAATCCCAAATCCTGGGAGAATTAAAATGTATACTTCTGGATGTCCAAAAAACCAGAAAAGGTGTTGAAAAAGAATCGGATCCCCACCCCCTGCTGGGTCAAAAAACGACGTATTAAAATTTCTATCTGTTAATAACATTGTAATTGCACCTGCAAGTACAGGTAATGACAGAAGTAAGAGAAATGCAGTAATAAGGACAGACCATACAAATAAAGGAAGTCTGTGCATACTTAAACCTGGACCTCTCATATTGAAAATAGTTGTAATAAAATTAATTGCGCCAAGAATACTTGAAGCTCCTGATAAATGAAGACTAAAGATCGCTAAATCTACAGCCCCACCGGAGTGACTTGTAATATGGCTTAATGGCGGGTACACTGTCCACCCAGTCCCAACACCCACTTCAACTAAAGCACTACTTAAAAGAAGTAAGAGTGAAGGTGGTAATAACCAAAAACTAATGTTGTTTAAACGTGGAAATGCCATATCCGGGGCCCCAATCATAATTGGTACAAACCAGTTCCCATACCCACCAATTAAAGCAGGCATCACCATGAAAAAAATCATGAGAAAAGCATGTGCCGTAATGAGGACATTATACAGTTGATGGTTTCCTGCAAGAATTTGATTTCCAGGTTGAGCGAGTTCCATACGGATAAGTACAGAAAAACATGAGCCAAGAACTCCAGAGAAAGCACCAAAAATTAAATAAAGGGTTCCAATATCTTTGTGATTTGTTGAGAATACCCAACGATTAATAAAGTTCATCATAAATAATATGTGTTCTGAGTAAGGTCTTGAGAGAACTGCGAGTCCCTTGAAACCAAAGTATTTACAGCAAGAAATAGGGTCAAAATTCGAGTTCAGAATGGGTTCGGTTGGTTTTTATTTCTTTCTCTCTTCTCAAGAGATTTATGGTATCTTGCCTTACAAGGCAAGATAATATATGCACCATTATTTTTTCAACTGCATACAAGCTTGATCAAATAATTGTGGGGTTAAAGTTTCTTGATGTTTTTGAAAGTAATGAAGCACACTTTGTTGAAAATTACGTTGAATTTTGTTATGGAGTTCGTGTTGAAACTGTTTTTCTAAAGAAAGGATTTGTTGTAACTTTTGAACACATTTTTTCTGAACACTTGATTCGAATGCTTTGATTCTTTGTTGTTGAGAAATTTCAAGTTCTTCAAGAGCGGCTTTCTTTAATGTTTCACAACTTGCCACAAGTTGGACACTTTGTTGGTATGTGCTCTGAAGTTTTTGGATTGTTTCAGCTTTCGACACAAGCATTTGTTCTAATTCTTGCATAATAGCGTTTCTTCGTTCATCAAAAGTCATTTTTACAGAATCTTGGAATGAATAAAAACTAAAAAGAACAAAGAATAAAAAACTTAACGCGACCAAAATTTCCTCATTATAAATAATAATATTTTTTGAACTACAAACGAGGAAAGCAAGTGTTGAAGCTAAAATTAAAGTTTTATTTTGGAAAATCATGTAAATTGTTTTTTTTTATCTTTTAGAAAAATCTTATAAATTACTTAAGTTTTGTTTTTGTCGATGCATTCATGACTTTTTTCATAAGAGCTTTATAAAAAAATTGTGCAGTTTTTGTCTGATTCATAGGGTTTGCACGTGTCGTATACAACGGTAAAACATCTTGCATTTGTTGCATTGTTTGTTTTACGGTCATGTTTAACTGGATTTTCTTGTTCTGGTACTTTTGAAACACTTGGTTTGTATGCTTATTCAAAGTATCTTTTTGAATCCCAAGAAGTTCTTGAGTTGTTTGAAACTGTTGAATACAATTTTGTTTTGTTTGTTGCACACTTTTTGAAAAAACATGTTGTGTTTTTGTTGAAAGATCAACAAATTCATTGGATGTGGAGTCTTCTGTATTATTTTGTTGCACAGCTTCTCGAACTGCAAAAATTCGAGTGATTTTTGGTAAATAATTTTGAACTAATGTAATATAAAAAAATGTAAAAAAGATACAAAACCAGAAAAATTGAGGAAAGTAAGACACAATATCTAACTGAGGCATAAGACAATAAATTTTTTTTAAGTTTGTGATTGACTTTTTAAAGGGAAAGTGGCTGAGCGGTTTAAGGCGACAGACTGTAAATCTGCTGATTGTTTTCATCGCAGGTTCGAATCCTGCCTTTCCCAGTCACCTTATCCTTTTAAAAGATTCATATACTCAATAGCAATCGTTCCACGAGCTCGATAATAAATCACGAGGAGTGCAAGCCCAATCGCAGATTCTGCTGCTGCTACTGTTAAGATTAAGAGAGAGAAAAGTTGTCCAATAAGATCGTCTAAGTACGTTGAGAAAATAAGAAAATTAAGATTGACCGCTAAAAGCATTAATTCAATGCACATTAACATGACAACAATATTTTTCCTATTGAAGAAAATCCCCCAAATCCCTAATAAAAAGAGCAGTAAAGAACAGGTTAAAAAGCTAATACAATTCATAAGAATTTTAAAGTTTTTTGGTTGGATAACATAATGGTAATGTATGAGATTGCAAATCTTAGAATGACGGTTCAATTCCGTCTCTAACCTTATAAGTGGTGAATATAACTTAATTGGTCAAAGTATCAGACTGTGACTCTGAAAATACGGGTTCAATTCCCGTTATTCGCCTTCAAAATGAGTTGTAACCTATTGAGTTGCTTTTTTAAAAGCAAAGGAAACTTAGGATATTTTCCAAGTCCTGCTAAAATGTTTAATTTTGAACGATCAAATTCTAATAACTTTTGTAATTGGACGCAATCAAGTGTTTGATCTTGAAAAAAACCACCTAAGATAAGACACTCGACTCCACTGGAGTGCATTTCAAGGAATTTTTCTTGTTTTGAAATTGTCTTAGGAAAAACTTTGTTTAAAAATCTTAATTCGCTAAGACTTAAAATAAACGTAGAACTTTGACAAAAGGTTTCAAATGGTTTGCTCATGTTTTTTGCTAAATGAATTTTGGAATTTAAATCAATACTTTTTAAATTTTTTTTTAATAGGTTTAACTGATTTGTTTGAAAACTTTTTAACTGTAATACAATTAAAATGGGATCAGAAATATGGTTCATAATTTTCTTTTAATTTTTTCATAAATATTTTCTTTTTCTTGGTCTTCAAAGAGTCAATGATAGAAAAAGATAAAAAAATGTTGTTTTATGACTTCAAGTTTTTATAAAGGTCAAGCGTCATCGAGTGAATATATTATTTCAAAAGTAGACGGTTTAATTAATTGGGCTCGACAAGGGTCTCTTTGGCCAATGACTTTTGGTCTCGCTTGTTGTGCTGTTGAAATGATGCATACTGGAGCCGCTCGATACGATTTAGATCGATTTGGCATGATTTTTCGACCAAGTCCAAGACAGTCAGACGTTATGATTGTTGCTGGGACTCTGACGAATAAAATGGCACCTGCTTTAAGAAAAGTTTATGATCAGATGCCAGAACCAAGATGGGTTATTTCAATGGGATCTTGTGCAAATGGTGGAGGTTACTACCATTATTCATATTCTGTAGTTCGTGGATGTGACAGAATTGTACCAGTAGATATCTATGTACCAGGGTGTCCGCCAACAGCTGAAGCGTTACTGTACGGGCTTCTTCAATTACAGAAAAAAATCTCACAAAATAAAACCACACTTTTATGGTATAATAAATAGGTTGGGTTTTTTGAATCAAAAAAATCTTTTTTTTATGAATGGTTCGCCACTTTTACTTTTTCCAAAATGGATTCAAAAGGTTGTTGTTCAATCAAAAGAGCTTACTCTTGTTCTTAAAAAAAGCGAATATCTTCTCCCAGCACTTGAAATCTTAAAAGATCATTCAACAACGCAATTTAAGATGTTAATCGATTTAACCGCAGTCGATTACCCGTCAAGGGAATCTCGATTTGAAGTTGTGTATCATTTATTAAGTTTGCAACAAAATAAGCGAATTCGGGTAAAAGTAGAGTGTACAGAAACAACACAAATTGAATCTGTGACACATCTGTATCCTTCGGCAAATTGGTTTGAAAGAGAAACCTGGGATATGTTTGGTATTTGTTTTTTAAATCATCCAGATTTACGAAGAATTTTAACTGACTATGGTTTTGAAGGACATCCTCTTCGAAAAGATTTCCCATTAACAGGTTATTTAGAATTTAAGTATGATGATACAAAGAAACGAGTGATTGCAGAGCCTGTTGAACTTGCTCAACAATTTCGAAATTTTCAATTTAGAAGCCCTTGGGAAGTAATTCCACAGACATTTTAAAGGGTTTTTGTATTTAAGTTACTCTTTGGTTTTAACCAAAAAAAAATAAAAGATTTATGAGTCTTTCAGCGATGGAATTATCAAATTTACTTGAGCAACGTATTTCAAATCACTACTCAGATCTAAATATTGACGAAATTGGAAGAGTTCTTTCAGTTGGTGATGGGATTGCTCGTGTCTATGGTTTAAACAAAATTCAGTCAGGTGAAATGGTTGAGTTTGACAGTGGGATCAAAGGAATGGCCCTTAATTTAGAAAATGATAACGTAGGTATCGTTTGTTTTGGGAGTGATACAAACATTCGTGAAGGTGACATTGTAAAACGAACAGGGTCGATTGTAGACGTGCCTGTTGGTAAAGGATTACTTGGACGTGTTGTGGATGGTCTTGGAAACCCAATTGATGGGAAAGGTCCAATTCCTGATGTCACACCCCGTCGTGTTGAATTAAAAGCACCAGGGATTATTGCGAGAAAATCAGTACATGAACCAATGCAAACTGGATTAAAAGCAGTTGATAGTCTTGTACCAATTGGTCGTGGACAACGTGAACTTATTATTGGGGATCGTCAAACTGGAAAGACAGCGATCGCAATTGATACAATCATTAATCAAAGAACAATTAATGAATCAAACGATGAGTCAAAAAAGTTATACTGTGTGTACGTTGCTGTAGGTCAAAAGCGCTCGACAGTTGCTCAATTAGTAAAAGTTCTTCAAGATAGAAATGCTTTAGATTATTCAATTATTGTAGCGGCTACAGCATCAGATCCTGCACCATTACAATTCCTTGCTCCGTATTCAGGGTGTGCAATGGCTGAACACTTCCGTGATAATGGAATGCATGCTTTAATTATTTATGATGATTTAAGTAAACAATCTGTAGCTTATCGTCAAATGTCTCTCCTTTTAAGAAGACCTCCAGGCCGAGAAGCTTTCCCGGGTGATGTATTTTATTTACACTCTCGTTTATTAGAAAGATCAGCGAAAATGTCTGATGAAGTTGGTGGGGGTTCTATGACAGCTCTTCCAGTTGTTGAAACACAAGGTGGAGATGTATCAGCTTATATTCCGACAAATGTAATTTCAATTACTGATGGTCAAATTTTCCTTGAAACAGAATTGTTTTTTAAAGGGGTTCGTCCAGCAATTAACGTAGGTTTATCAGTAAGTCGTGTTGGTTCAGCCGCTCAAATGAAAGCAATGAAACAAGTTTCAGGGTCACTGAAGCTCGAACTCGCGCAGTATCGTGAAGTTGCAGCATTTGCTCAATTTGGTTCAGATTTAGATCCAGCAACTCAGTATTTATTAAACCGTGGTTCAAGATTAACAGAAGTTTTAAAACAGGGTCAATTTGTCCCAATGAGTGTAGAACAACAAGTTGTCGTTATTTTTGCTGCAACGAAAGGTTACTTAGATTCATTAGAAATTTCTCAAATTACAAGCTACGAAGAAGGTTTATTAAAAGCGGTAGATTCTTCACTTCTCCAAACAATTAAGTCCGAGGGTGTGATTTCAGATCAGACCATGACTAAATTAACAGAGTTTTGTGAAAAATACACCACACAATTTAAGGCTTCATAGTAAAGTCAGTGGGTCGTGTTCTTGGGAAATTTTTATGTTTCCCAAGAACTCTTAAAACTTATTCCCACTCTAAAGCGCCTTTTCTCCATTCATATACAAAACCAATGGTTAAAATGATCAAAAAAACCATCATTGACCAAAAACCAAAGAATTCAATATTTCTTAGAGAAATCGCCCATGGAAATAAAAAAGTGACTTCAAGGTCGAAAATAATAAATAAAATAGCGACAAGGTAAAACCTAATATCAAATTTTGCTCGTGCATCTTCAAAAGGATCAAATCCACATTCGTAAGCTGACGTTTTTTCTGGGTCTGGTTTTTGTGACGACACAAAAAACGAGAGACTTAAAATAATACCAGACAACAGAGCACTTACAAAGATATACAACAAAATTGGTAAATATTCAATCATAAATTTTTATTTTTGTTGGGTGTTTAGCTCAGTTGGTAGAGCATTTCGTTTACACCGAAAATGTCAGCGGTTCGAATCCGTTAACACCTAAAAACAGGGAAAATAGCTTAACTGGTAGAGTCCCGGCCTGTCACGCCGGTTGGTGCGGGTTCAAATCCCGTTTTTCCCGTTTTTATCTATCTACCTCACCAAATACGATATCTTGGGTTCCGATGATAGTCACAACATCGGCAAGTAAATGATGTTTTGCCATAAAATCTAAAGCTTGGAGATGTACAAATCCAGGAGCACGGATTTTACAACGATAAGGTTTATTTGTTCCATTACTTACTAAATAAACACCAAATTCACCTTTAGGCGCTTCGACACCTACATAAGTTTCTGATGCTGGAACAACAAAACCTTCCGTAAACAATTTGAAATGATGGATTAACGATTCCATAGATTCCTTCATGTGCTTTCGAGAAGGTGGTGAAATTTTTTTGTCATCAACTTTGACGATCCCTTGTGGAAGTTGATTTAAACATTGTGCAATTAAGCGAAGACTTTGACGCATTTCTTCAATTCTGATTAAGTAACGATCGTACGAATCTCCTTGTGAACCAACCGGAATATCAAAAGATAAAGAATCGTACACTTCGTAAGGTTGCGTTTTTCTTAAATCCCAAGCGACCCCTGAACCACGAAGCATTACACCAGAAAATCCATATGCAATTGCATCTTTGGCAGAAACAGTCCCAATGTCGACTAAACGTTGTTTCCAAATTCGATTTTGGGTCAACATTTCTTCCATTTCATCAATACGTGAGGCAAAAGTTTGACAGAATTTGTGAATATCATCACAAAGTCCTTGAGGTAAATCTTGGGATACTCCTCCTGGTCGAACATAGGATGCGTGTAATCGCGCCCCTGATACTCTTTCATAGAATTCCATTAACTTTTCTCGCTCTTCAAAAGCCCACAAAAATGGAGTAAGTGCCCCAACATCCATCGCATGACAACTTAAGGCTAAAAGGTGGTTTAAGAGACGGGTAATTTCAGAAAAAAGGACTCGAATATATTGAGCTCTTAAAGGCACTGGACAATTTAAAAGGTTTTCGACGGCCAGTGAATACGCATGTTCTTGAGCCATCATAGATACATAATCTAATCGATCGAAGTAAGGAAGTGCTTGAATATAATTTTTGTATTCAATCAATTTTTCCGTGCCTCGGTGAAGAAGACCAATATGCGGATCGGCACGCTCTACAACTTCCCCATTCATTTCCAGAACAAGTCGTAAAACACCGTGTGCTGCAGGGTGTTGCGGTCCAAAGTTTAATGTAAAATTTTTTAATTTCTTTTGTTCAAAATCGACGACCATAAAAATTCCATTTTTAAGGAGAAATGGCTGAGTGGCTAAAGGCTTTGGTTTGCTAAATCAACGTACAATAAAATTGTACCATGGGTTCGAATCCCATTTTCTCCGTGATCTATGATAAAGGGGATGTACTTCAATTGGCAGAATGTATGCTTTGCAAGCATAAAGTTACCGGTTCAAATCCGGTCATCTCCAGTGCCTTCGTAGCTCAGTTGGCAGAGCATTCCTATGGTAAGGGAAAGGTCCCCGGTTCAAATCCGGCCGTAGGCTGCAAAAACAATATTCTTATGTATATTCGATTGGTTCTTAAATCTTACGAACGGTCTCTTTTAACGAAGGCGTGTAAACTCTTACTATTTGTTGGGAAAACTCTTGAATTGAAGACCAGGCAAAGTTGGAACATCAAGATTCAACCACTTCCAACCAAATTAAAAAAGTATACTTTGTTAAGATCGCCCCATATTGATAAAAAATCTCGAGAACAGATTGAACTTAAAACATATCAAAAAGCTCTTGAGTTTGAAAATATTAAAAATAAAACTGTTTTTTTAATGTTTTTAGATACAATTAAATTAGTTAAACTCAATGGAGTTCAACTTAAATGCACTTTTCAAGCACAAACAAAGCTTTAAAATGCAAAAGGTGGGACTTGAACCCACACAAACAGAGTTCATTACCACCTCAAGGTAACGCGGCTACCAATTACGCCACTTTTGCAAAAAAAATTATGTGATTTATGACACGTTCGCTTTCAAAAGGACCTTTTGTAGATCCAACTATTTTGTCTACGAAAAAGCATTTTGTTTGGTCACGACAGTCGTCAATTTTACCCCAATTTGTAAATAAAAAATTTATGGTACATAACGGGAAATCTTTTAATGAAATTACGATTCAAGAAGCCATGATCGGGCACAAATTCGGTGAATTTGCTTTAACAAGGAAAAAACCGATGCATAAAAAAAAAGATAGAAAAAAATAGATTATGGGACAAAAAATCTCTCCTGTTGCGCTTAGACTTCAAACCAATAAAAGTTTTCAAGCTTCTTGGTACAGTCAAAAGTTTTATGCTCATTTTTTACAAAAACAACTTCAACTTCAAACTTTTTTAAATCAGGTATTTGCTCAAGTAGGGACAAAAGCAACGAAAACCCACTGTGTACAAAATCCCGGGGCTCTTGATATCCAGACTTTTTTTTGTTCTCCACGTGTGTTTGATGAAAGATTTTTGAAAAAAAGTATTTCTTTAAAACCAACAAGTTTTTTTCAACAGCATACAACAAAGCAATGGCAGTTTTTACCGAATCAACTTCAATGGAACACATTCAAAAAAAAAATTGTGTTTCAAACTTTATTAAGTAAAATGCCATCTCAACACATTCAAAATATCTTTACAAGAAAGTATCTTTTTCAGGAACCTTCTAAAGATAGTGCACAATTAAAATTTTATGTACACCACATTGAAGGACTCTCTCAACAATATTTTAATACTTCATCTAAATGGGATCCATTTAAAGTCAATGAATATACAAAGAGTGCTCAGTTCACTGCCGAATATATTGCAAACGCTCTTGAATTACAAAAACCGGTGAAACAAATTTTCTCCACTGTGCAAAAAATGCTTAAAAAAGACAAAAATGTCGAAGGTTTTAAAATTGCTTGTTCAGGGAGATTACAGGGCGTTGAAATGGCGAAAACTGAAACTTTAAAGTTTGGGAAAATTTCTTTACATGTTTTCTCTTCGAAAGTTGATTACGCTGAAGCAAGAGCTTCCACTGCTTTTGGTATTTTAGGGGTTAAAGTCTGGATTTGTTATAAAGATTAAAAAAAAAAGAATCAAATGCTTCAACCAAAAAAAACAAAATTTCGAAAATTCCAAAAAAGAAAAGTAAGTGGACTCAAAGTTCAACAACTCAACTTTGGGATTTATGGCATCCAGTCTTTAAGTTGTGGACGATTATCAGCTTCTTGTATTGAAGCTGCAAGACGCGCTATGACTCGAAAACTAAAAAGAACTGGTCAAATTTGGATTCGAGTGTTTCCTGATCTCGGGGTAAGCCAAAAGCCTGCCGAAGTAAGAATGGGGAAAGGGAAAGGTCAAATTAACCATTGGGTGTGTCCAGTGAAAAAAGGTCAAATTTTGTTTGAAATTAATGGTGTTTCAGCGTCTTTGGCTTTACAAGCAGTACAACTCGCCCAGCACAAATTGCCTTTAAAAACTCAATTTATCCAAAATTTTTAAAAAAGTCATCTCTTATGATCCAAGTAGGTACTCAACTGCATGTCACCGATAATTCGGGCGCAAAAAAAGTTGAATGTATTAAGGTCTTTAATAAAACAAAACAACGAGTTGGGCATGTTGGACAACTTGTCCTTGTAAGTGTTAAAGAACTCAATCAGAAACAAACACAAAAAGTAAAAAAGGGACAAATTTTTAAAGCTGTTATTTTAGAAACACGTGCCCCTATTCATAGAAATGATGGGAGTTCACTTAAATTTCAGCGTAATACTGCAGTGTTACTTTCGGCTCAATTATCGCCCTTGGGAACCCGAATTCAAAGTTTCGTTCCTTATGAACTCAGACATCAAAATTTATCAAAAATTTTGGCGCTGTCTTCTTCAAGTATTTAAATACTTTTAAAAAGTTTGAAACCCAATGAATGCTTTTCATTTTTCTCACCAACTTATTACACGTGATCTTGTATTAAAACTTTCAGTGAATACAGTGCACGAATGTCCAAAACTCTCAAAAGCAACACTGAGTTTATCAAATAAATTTATTAGTGCTGAAAAACTTGTTGTTTTACCTTACTTTTTGGCGCTTCTTCTTTGGACTGGTCAAAGACCGTCCTTATTAAGGGCAAAAAAATCAGTTGCAACTTTTCATTTAAAAAAGGACTCTGTTTTTGGATGTTTTGTGACTTTAAGGAAAGAATCTCTTGCAAACTTTTTTGAGAAAATTTGTCTTGTATTGTTTCCAAAATTACAACAAAATACTCAAACACACTTTGCTTCTTTTCAAAAGAATCGAGTAGATTTTGGACTTGATTCATTTTTAAAATGTACAGAAATCCAACCAAACACTGACCTTTTTGATTTTTTGGAGGGTTGCTCTTGTAGTTTGGAAACAACATCTTTAAGGAGCAAAGAAACTCAAATTTTTTTAAGTGGGTTTCATTTACCAGCCTTTAAAAAAAAAACAATGCATGGCGAATTTTGATAAAAAAGACCAAAAAAAACGAGAGACTGTTAAAAAATTTGAAGTTCAAAGAAAATTTCTGAAGGCTCTCATTAAAAACCAATCTTTACCCCAAGGGTTAAGATATGAGTATATGTTAAAACTCCACAGTCTTGCAAAAAAAACAAGTCCAGTCCAAGTTGTTAAAAGATGTGTTTTATCTGGCCGTAATCGCGGCGTATTAAAACAATTCAAATTATCTAGGATTTGGGTCCGTCAACTTTTAGCAAAGGGGCAATTACAAGGAGTCACAAAATCCAGCTGGTAAAAAATAAAATATATTTAGATGAAACTTTTGACTCAAATGTTTACAAGTTTAAGAAACGGACAAGCTGCGAGAAAACAAATTGTTCAAATTTCTTATTCAAATTTCTGTTGGAATATTTTGGCAGTTTTATTGTTAAATGGATACATTCAAGGGATTCAAAGAAAGAAACAGAAAATTTTGGTTGTTTTGAAATACGTGGATGATCAACCAGCTATTAAAAAGCTCAAACAAATTTCTTCTTCAAGCCAGCGAGTTTATAGTCCGTGTACACAATTAAAATCTCCTCAACAAGGCTTGGGTCTCTTAGTACTTTCTACCTCGAAAGGAATTATGTCGAGTTCGAAAGCTTTAGATTTAAAACTTGGTGGTGAAGTATTATGTCAAGTATTTTAATAACCGAAAAGAATATTTTAAGTATGAGCTCTCTTTCAATTACAAAACAATCCATTGTTGTACCTTCTCAAATTAAGGTGACACTAGAAAATTCAAATTTAATTTTTGAGGGACCTCTCGGTAAAATTTGCTTAGATCTTCAACAACATGATAAATTAGGTGACTGCTTTTTTTCGATTCATCCTTTGGACACAGGTCAGCATTTGCTTTCTTTGAGTACAACACATAAAAAAAGTAAAGTTTTTTTAAATGCTTTTAAATCTTTAATTTTACAATACTTTACTGGACTCACACAAGGGTTCTTAGTAAGCTTAGAGTGTACAGGTATCGGGTATAGAGTGCACCTCGAAAAAAATACTCTTCAATTTAAATTAGGTTTTAGTCATGCAAGTGAATTTTTTATTCCCTCTGACGTCCAAGTGTTTTTACCCAAACAAAATGTTATTTGTTTTTTTGGGATTGATAAAAAAAGATTGCATAAAATTGCTGCCGACGTTCAATCATTAAAACTTCCTGATGCTTATAAAGGGAAAGGACTCAGATTATCACACATCCACTTATCTCTCAAAGAAGGGAAGAAAAAATAGTTTAGTTATGGTTTTTCTTTTTCAAAAAAAACTGGACCCAACAAACCGTATTCGAAAAGAGTTGAAAAAAATTTATGGTATTAACTCTTTTTTAGCAAATCAAATTTGTGATCAATTAGGTTTCCATATGAATCTCACTGTTGGTGAGTTATCAGTTGATCAAACAGAGAAACTGGGCCGAATTCTTCAGTATTATTATTTAACAGAAAATGACTTGAAAAAACAAATTCAAGGTAATTTTCAACGTTTCATTCAAATTGGCTGTTACAAGGGATTTCGTGTCACTCAACATTTACCACTGAGAGGACAAAGAACGCACACAAATGCGAAGACAGCTAAAAGAATTTTAAGAGCATAAAAAAATATTTCTATCATGAAAAAAAAGCCTTTTCAAAAGACGGGTATCTTGTTTATTTCAACTACGTTAAACAATACATTTGTAAATCTCACGGATTTAGAGGGGAATACTTTATGTTGTCTTTCGAGTGGAAGTTTAGGATTCAAAGGCTCAAAAAAGTCTTCGAGTTATGCCGCACAAGCAACCACTGAAAAAGTTCTTGAATTCTGCTCTCAAGCTTCTATGGAAAAATTGATTATTAAATTCCGTGGTGTTGGTTATGCAAAAGATGCATCGTTAAAAACAGTTCTTGGTCAAAACTTTAAAATTTTACAAATTCAAGAAACAACCCAACGTGCATTTAACGGTTGCCGACAAAAGAAAAAACGACGAATTTAAAAACACCCTAAAATATTGATGTTGTTTAGTAATTAAACAAATTTTTTTAAAATATTCGTAGGTTATCAAAAAGATGGAATTTATGGCTGAAGGTGCAAAACTTATTGGAGCTGGTTGTGCGACGATCGCATTAGCAGGAGCGGGTGCTGGAATTGGAATCGTTTTTGGTTCATTTATTAGTTCAGTAGCTCGTAACCCATCATTAACAAAAACCCTTTTTGGTTATGCTATTTTAGGCTTCGCTTTAACTGAAGCGATTGCTCTCTTTGCTTTAATGATGGCTTTCTTAATTCTTTTCGTATTTTAATTTCTTTAAAAGCAGTTCTTTTATGGGCTGCTTTTTTTAAACTCAAAGAGCGCGGATATGTTGGAATTGGTAGACATTTCAGATTTAGGTTCTGATGAATTTTTTCGTGGGGGTTCGAGTCCCTCTATCCGTACGGGTGTGTAGCTCAATTGGCAGAGCAATAGGCTTTTAACTTATTGGTTGTAGGTTCAAGTCCTACCGTACCTATTTTTATGAATGCGGGGTTAAGTAATTGGTTAACTTATTAGGCTCATAACCTAAAGATTGTAGGTTCAAGTCCTACCTCCGCACATTGGACAGATGTCTGAGTGGTTTAAGGTTTCAGTCTTGAAAACTGATGTATTTCAATACCGTGGGTTCGAATCCCACTCTGTCCGAAAAATGAAAAGAAATATGACAATTTTTCAAATTATTTCAAAAGAAGCTTGGTGGAGAATTTTTTATTCTTTGGTCGCTATTTGTAGCTGCACTTTTTTCAATCTTTGGAAGATTTCTTCTTGGGTCCTTCTTATTTGTTTACCTATTACACAATTAGAAAGTAAAGCACAATTTATTTTTACGGATATTAGTGAAGCATTTGGATCCGCTTGCTTTTTAGCATTTATTGTAAGTCTTCAATTCTGTGCACCAATTCTGTTTTATCAAGGGATGAGTTTTTTTAACCCAGGGCTCTTTAAGCATGAAAGCAGAAAAATTTTCATTGTAGGAGTTCTCTTTATTGGGTGTAACCTTATTTTTAACTTTAATTTCTTAAATTTTTGGGTGACTTATCTTTTGACATTTTTTCTGCAGTTCCAATTTAATGCATTTGGTGTCCCTTTACTAAGTTTTCAAGCCAAAATTATTTCTTATTTACAGTTTCTTTTTAACTGGTGTTGTGGGTTTCAATTTCTCCTACTTTTAGGCTTTTCAAGCTTTTTAATCTCACCCATTTTTTTAAAAAATATTTGGTTAAATAAAAAACATGTCTTTTATTTTCTAACGTGCCTTTTTATCTCATTTGTATTACCACCGGACGGGATGCTCCAATTTTTTCTTACCACCCAAATTCTTGTGTTTTTCGATTTACTCGGCTTTCTCTTGTTTCTTAGAATTTTATATCAAGAAAAACTCCAAACAAGGACATTTTCTTGATATAAATAAAAAAATTAACGAAGAGATTTTACAATTAATTCGGGTTCAATTTGAGTTGGGTAATGGATTTGTTGGGGTGAGAAAAGAAAAATAGCTTCCAAAGTTTTATAATTTACTTCAAAATGGAGGCTTTTATAAATTTGAACTTGTTGATTTTGTTGTTGTTGGCTTAAAGTTTGTACATTTGCAGCAATCATTTCTTTTGTGTCATCTTTAAAACTGATTAAATCACCGGGATTAAGAATAAAACTGGGTGACTTTACAATTTGATTATTGACAAAAACTTTTTGATGATTAATGAGTTGTCTTGCCGCTAAAAAAGTTGGTGCGAACTTAAGTTGTACTAAGCAACTATCTACTCGTTTTTCGAGTAAACTAAACAAAATATGAGCCATTTTCCCTTTATATTTTTCGCTTTTTCTAATGAGTTGCTTAAATTGTTGTAATCTTAGTTGTCCGTACAAAGTAGAAACGAGTTGTTTCGCCCTTAACTGAAGTGAGAAGTTTGAAATTTTCCTCATATTCATTTTCTTCTTATTGAGGAGGATAGCTTTTTCTTGCTTTAAAGTAAGCTTTCGGTGCTTCCAAAGAGCAGCCCCAAACCTTTTACAAGGTTTCGCTTTAAATTGTTTATGCATTTTCATAAAAAATATTTTTTTATTGCTTACTATCGGACTTGAACCGATAACCTAAAAGGAACAGATTTTAAGTCTGTCGTGTTTACCAATTTCACCAAGTAAGCGACAACTGAGCGGATAATGGGAATCGAACCCATGTCGTCTGTGTGGAAGACAGAAAATTTACCATTAATCCATATCCGCAAAATACTCTAAATTTTCTAAAAGATTAAAAATGCCCGCTCTTCAATTGAAGAGAGAAAAGTCCGAACTTTTTATTTGATACAAGCTAACAGCTTGCAAAAAAGATTTTTGGGAAAGTGTTACAGAAAAAATACATTGAAATTTAGTTAAGGTAACTTAATTGAGTAAAACCCTATCAAAAGCAAAACTTTAAAGTTGCTCGACGTACTATGTGAATAGATACGCAGACAAATGGGCAAAAGAGGTGTTCCTCATCAGAATTCGGCTTATATTAATCTTTTCGTTGATGTATTCTTAGCTCAGCTGGATAGAGCATCAGCCTTCTAAGCTGAATGTCACAGGTTCGAATCCTGTAGAATATGTCAGGGTGTAGCGCAGTTCGGTAGCGTACCTGTTTTGGGTACAGGTGGTCGCAGGTTCAAATCCTGCTACCCTGAATTACCATTATGTTATCCAACCAAAAAACTTTAAAATTCTTATGAATTGTATTAGCTTTTTAACCTGTTCTTTACTGCTCTTTTTATTAGGGATTTGGGGGATTTTCTTCAATAGGAAAAATATT